>ONZV01000497.1_pt1 | contig 26747 bp, 25 predicted proteins | sample 1671561 | NCBI WGS metagenome assembly ONZV01 (sample SAMN06348169, study PRJEB24527) | human gut metagenome | reverse complement strand
TTTAATCAAAGCGCACAGTTCTCTGTCATCATCTATAATCAGGATTTTATTCATGATGCAACTCCTTCCCTTGTTTTGTTGTTCCGTCATTCGGCTTTTCTACGTTCTTGGAGAGCTGCAATACATCCTCCACACTAACATTAGTGCCTTTTATGGTAGCATCCAGATCCATAGTAGCTCTGGCATCCAGACCGACCATTGCCGCCACCAGCATCCCACCTTTTAATATAAACTGATTTTTATACTCTGATAAAGAAATTCGTTCTAAAAAACGTTCCATCATATAATTCCGCATCAAAATCTGTGCATCTGCGGATTTTTTCTTTGACAGATTACGAATCAAATCCTTTAATTGTCTTGCCGTTGTTATCATCTAAAGTAACACCTCCAAATATGGTCTTAGTATCTTTTCAACATGAAACATAGCTGCGTATTTCATGAGCATTCGTAAGTTTTTATCCTTACGCTTCGCATATTGCTTTAATGCCTCTTGGAATACCTGCATTTCAATATTTTTCCTGCTGCGAAGCAGATCGCAAATCGTTCTCTCCATATCATAAACCGGAACTGAATGTCCAAATGATGTCAGCATAGTTGTGATCCCTATTTCATGTAAATCCTTTTTTACTGTATACACTTGAAAACCGTCTTCCTGCAAACGGCTTGGATTATATCCAGTTCTTACTGTTATGGTGTATTTCAAAGGCTCTCTGTCTGTTAAATCATGAAAAAACAATGCAGTTTCGTGAGAAAATACAGCTTGACCACAACGCAAATGCAAAAGGAACATCGCATCTGTCCACGTATCAGGTGATACATACACACCATGAGAAGCTTGCTCTAATCCTCGTTCCTTCACATAGGCATAAAACACAGACTTACTAATTCCATTATTTAGGACTTGAAATGTCTGAATTGTCCCTCCACATTCACGCAACAACAAATCTAATTTTTCAAATTGAGTCATATAGATTCTCCTTTCATGCTAATATGATAATATATATTAGCATGAAAGTAAATATAAATAACACCAATGAACAAATTAGATTTTAAAAATATCCCGTTCTTCCCGCCAGTCTTTCACATAACACCGGATTCCGATATAGATCACCTACACCAGAAGCAACAGTACAATAAGGTTTATCAGAAGGACAGATTTTATCCATTCTCCAAAGTAAATTGTAATAGCTGTACTCATTATTACCACCATAATGCTAAGGATATCCCAGCAATATTTCCGGTAGATTTTTCCCACCTGATAGCCGATCCTGATTATCAGAAATCAGCAGGAACATAAGACTTTCATAACCTGCCGTCATATTTTTATATTTTTTCTCCAACTGGATTTTGCGGTTATCACATTTTGCTTTTGCTTTCTGGTAAGCGGTACGGTCACAGTTCCCTTACTTCCCTTGCAGATTCTGTGGTGCTTTTATAGGTTGTGAAGGGCACTCATCCAGGAGTTTAAGCTTTGATTACTGCCGCTCGTAACATGGATTGACGGATTTTCACAACCTGAATGTTGCATGCCACACAGCCTTGGACAAATAAAAAATAGAACTGATTTGTTTTCAGGATTTTGGGAGCGGCCGGTCCTTAGAAAGCAGACATTGCGATTTCAAAAGACAATGTAATTGGATTTTGAAATCACGATGGATGCTTTCTTAGTACCGCTGCCAGCGACAACAAGCGGAAGCGCTCCTGAAAACAAACAGTTCTATTTTTTATATTTCTATACACTTTGTTGGCATGCAATACGACATAACCTCAGGAAATCCGTAACACCACCTATAAGCGGCAGTTCACAAGTTAAACTCCGCTTTTTTCTTTTCTTTTGGCAGGTTTTACATTATAATAATTTTAACTGTAAAGAATTTTTATCTTAAAGGAGATTTGACATGCGAAACATTCTGAATATAAATTCTGACTGGATATTATCCACGGAAAAGACTCCGGACGGCAAAGCTGTCCACAAAAGGATCCTTCCTTTGAATAAGGAAGACGAATACTGCTATTATCTGGAACTGTTAGGAGCTGCACCTTCCATGGAAGTATTTGTGAATCAGGAAAAAATCGGAGATCACACCGGAAGCTATACGCTTTACCGCGTGGATGTCACCGATCAGATTGTAAATGGCGACAACGAATTAGACATTGTTTGTGACAGTGAAGTTCCTTGTTTAGATGCAAGTCTTATCGTTGTCGGAAAACACCATTTTTCATTAGACCACTTTGGTGATGCAGGACTTACCGTGATCCCGCAGGCGATTTCCACCTCCTCTGCAAGTATCCGTATCACCGCACATGCAAAAAACCTTCCGGAAAATGCCATAATCTCATACACTGTGCTTACTACTACGGGAACAATGCTTGCAAATAAAAGTGTTCCGGCCTCGGCACCAGAGTATATCTGCCATCTGACGAACCCATGCCTCTGGAATGGAAAAACCTCTCCAAAGCTTTATGTGGTCGTGGCAGGACTGATTGTTAACGGCGCCACAGAAGATCAGATTGTCCTTCCTTTTGGGCTGCGCAATCTGTCCATGGAGTCAAATGGCTCTGTTATCGTAAACGGTCTTTGTGTCCCGGAAAATGATCTTATCCGCACTCTGGAATCTGATCCGTTTGTCTATGACGATATGGACGAAGACGGAAGTTTTGCCTGTGTGGAATTAAAAGAACTCTGCGACATTGCTGCAGATGAGGAGGACTGTAGGAATCTGCTCACAGAATATGTGTTGCAGAACGCTTATCACCCTTCCATCCTCTGCTGGAAACTTCCGGAAGAACATGCCGATTTTGCCGCTTTGCTCCGCGAATTAGATTCCACACGCCCGGTGTTATTTTAAATAATATGGAACAAAGTGTGCGCCAGGCGCACACTTTCGCACACAGGCGGGCAGCGCAGCTATCTGTTCAGGAAACCGCCTCACAGGCTTTTTCAAATTCTGTATGTACCTTAGCCATCTGCTCCTGCAGATGGCTGATTTCATTTTTGCGTATGGAAGCTACTACCTCTGATGCTGCCTGGAACAGTTCCGTCATTCCAAGGGTCCCAGCAACCCCTTTTAAGGCGTGAACGGCCTCTAACACATCCTCATACCGTTCTTCTTTCATTGCCTGTTCCCCGATTGCAAGATGATCGTCCTCAGTCAGCTTTTTCAAGAATTTTTCATATAAAGCTTCATTTCCCGCAAAACGTTTCACTGCATTTTCATAATCAACTCCATAGGCTTTCAATTTTTCTTTATCCATTTTCACCACTCCATTCCGGTTACTATTTTTTCATTTTCGGCTGGAAAATGATACTTGCAATATAGGAAAAAATCAGTGCTGCGGAAATACCAACCGCACTCGCTTTAAATCCTCCCATAAAAATGCCAATAAATCCATTCTCGTCCACTGCTTCCTTTACGCCTTTCCAGAGTGTATTTCCAAAGCCTGGCAGCGGTACACTTGCACCGGCTCCCGCGAACTCTATGAATGGCTGATAAATCTGCAATGCGCCAAGCACCGCCCCAAGGCATACGAGTAAAACCATGATCCTGCCCGGAAGCATTTTTGTTTTCTCCATAAGAATCTGGACAAGTGCACAGATCAGTCCGCCTACCCAGAATGCATTGATATAATCCATTTTTCATCCTCTTTTCTTTCTGAAAATCTATTGTCTATGCATCTGCATGTTCGATGACAACTGCGTGTGCAATGCCCGGCACCGTCATTCCTTCATTGAAAGACACCGTTGAAAGCAATGCGCCTGTCGGCACGAACAATATCCGTTTTAACGTTCCATCTTCGATCTGTTTTAAAAAGTAAGCGCTTAGCGTCACTGCTGAACATCCGCATCCGGAACCACCTGCCCCGGTATTCTGGCTTTCAGCATCAAAAATTTCAATTCCACAATCCGAGTGTATCTTACTGATATCGTAACCGTCTTTTAACAACAGGTCAATGAGAATTTTCTGTCCTACCGTTCCGAGATCTCCTGTAATGATCCTGTCATATTCTTTTTCACTTCGCCCGAAATCCTCAAAATGCTGTCTGATGACCTCTTTGGCTGCTGGTGCCATGGCTGCCCCCATGTTCATGGAATCTTTGATCCCAAAATCCACAATTTTTCCGGTTGTGATCCCTGTGATTTTTGCCATTCCCCTCTCTTTTCCGAGGACGAAAGCCGCGCTTCCGGTCACTGTCCAGGTGGCCGATTTCGGCCTTTGGTTTGCATATTCGAGCGGGAATCTGAATTGTTTTTCTGCGCTGGCAAAATGGCTTGAAGTCATGGTCACGACGTGATCCGCATAGCCGGCCGCTACACACATCGCGCCGAGAGACAGCGATTCCCCACAGGTACTGCAGGCTCCGTAAAGTCCAAAGAGCGGTACCTGAAAATCCAGCACCCCAAACGAGGTCGCCATGGTCTGCCCCAAAAGATCGCCTGCGAAAAGATACCGGATGTCCTCTTTTTTTAATCCGGCTCTGCCGACCGCCATGGTGAAAGCTTCTTTCTGCAGCGTGCTCTCTGCCTCTTCCCATGTGTTCTGGCCGAATTTGTCGTCCTCACCGATCACATCAAAATGACCTGCCAGAGGTCCCTCTCCCTCCTTTTTTCCAACAATATTTGCCGTGCTGATAATAAAAGGAGCCTCTGTAAAACAGAGGCTCTGTTTTCCCTTCTGCATACTCGTATCCACACTTTCTTTTTCTTTTAGTATGGATCAGGTAAGTTTTTCTTATTCTCTTTTTCATCATTTTCTTATCGTTTTTGCAATCGCTTCCGGTGATAACTGTAAAAAAACACAAAGCTCTAAAAACTCTTCGGCAAGCAGAGGTTCTTTATAATCTGGATGCAGTTTTTCTTCCGGAACTTGTGTCTGTTCTGAGATCTCAGATGCTGAAATTCCTTTTTCCTGCATATAAGCAAGGATATATTCTGTCACTCTGGATTTATTCATGCGCTCCGCTCCTTTTCTCATGTGTTCTTCCCGATATATGCAGACCTCATCATGCAAGCATGTTCGGTCTACATATTCTCGATTGGCACCGCTCATTGCTTACGCACATTATATTCTTATAATTCAAGACTTTCAACCATATTTTCCCATATAATCAGAATTAATTGACGGTCTAAAATATGTGAGATATGATAACCATAATAACTTTTTAAATTTCAGAAACAGGGGATTTTTATGCGAAATGAATTAATTCCAAAGGTGTTAAAAGAATATAGAAAACGAAATCATTACTCAGTGAAAGACGTATCGATCAGGCTGATGGAACATGATATTGATGTTGCACCGAAGACGATTTATGGCTGGGAAAGCGGACAGGCACAGCCGACGGCGGACACACTGCTCTTACTGTGCGAGATATACAAAATCCCGGACATCCTGAACTCCTTCGGTTACGACCAGCCCGATGATCCGGCAGCTTCCCTGACTTATCATGAACGTGAGATCATCTACGCCTACCGCAATCGCCCTGAGTTGCAGCATGCGGTCGACATTCTGCTCGGATGCGATTAAGTATTTTGTTTCCTGTGATACAATCTGATCTGTGCGATGTATAAATAAAAAAGAGGTTTTTCTGTAGAAATATCTGTTTTCAGGATTTTTGCAGGAAAACTTTTTTTATGTGCTCTTTCCCCGGCTTCTTACGGATCCAGACAGTAACTCTTCTGTTTCCGTGTATATCATTTTATTTTCGCAGGTTGCAACTTTGCTTTAAGAAGTATAGAATAGAAGATACTCTGCGGTTTTATGGTAGTTCCGTAAAACCGTTTACCGCAGGACATTATTAAGGGAGATTTATTTATGAACGCTTTCCAATTTATCTTTCAGTATATCAAACGGCATAAAATCCAGTATACGCTTGGTATCATCACGCTTTTTGTGGTAGACTTTGCCAATATTTTTATTCCGAAACTTACCGGTGTCATCACCGACGGACTCACCGCCCACAGCCTTGACTGGAGCGGAGTCAGATTAAATCTGCTTTACCTTTTTCTGCTTGGACTGCTGCTTGCGGTCGGCCGTTTTTTCTGGCGTTACTTCCTCTTTGGTGCTTCCCGCTCTATTGAGAAGGAACTGCGCAATGATATGTTTGCCCACCTCGAAAAAATGGATGTGGAATATTACAACGAGCACAAGACCGGTGATCTGATGACACGTTTTACGAGTGACTTAAACGCGATCCGTATGGCGATCGGACCTGCCGTCATCTGCGTGTTTGACGCTTCTGTCATGACCATTATGGTCATTTTCCAGATGATGTACTATGTCAGTGTGAAGCTGACACTCATTGCAGTCATTCCAATGCTTTTCATTTTATTTGGCGAGATTTATTATGGAAAAATCATCCGTCCGCGCTTTACTGCAAGGCAGGAGGCTGTTTCCGATCTCACCGACTACGTGCAGGAAAGCTTTTCCGGTATCCGTGTCATCAAGGCGTTTGTCCGTGAAAAGGCACAGCGTTACCACTTTTTAAAAGAAAACGAAAACACCATGGAAAAGAACTTAAGCATTGCAAAGATCCAGTCGATCGTCATTCCACTTTTAGATGTCATCATCGGGCTTTCCTCGCTGCTTACGCTCATTTACGGCGGCTATCTTGCGCTGGTCGGGGACATCACGCTTGGACGCTTTGTCGCTTTTAACCAGTATATTAACATGCTTGTCTGGCCGATGTTAGCCTGCGGGGATTCCGTCAATATGTTTTCGCAGGGTGCTGCCTCCATCCGAAGGATCCAGGAGATTTTCAAAGAACAGCCTGCCATTGCAGACACCGACAAAACAAAGGATGTGGACGACATTAAGGGCGAAATTGATTTTCATCACCTTACCTTCATCCACCGCGGCCACAGCGAACCGACTTTAAACGACATCACCCTGCATGTGCCGGCAGGAACAACGCTTGCGATCATCGGGCGCACCGGAAATGGGAAATCCACACTGGTAAATCTCCTGCTGCACCTTTACAACACGAAACCGGGCATGCTTTTCATTGATGGAAAGGACATTAACACCATTCCTTTAAAAACACTGCGTGAAAATATCGGATACGTTCCGCAGGATAACTTCCTGTTCTCGGACACATTGAAATCCAATATCGCATTTGGCGCTGAAAATGAGGATATGGAAGCCATCCAGTCCGCAACACGCGCTGCCTGCATCCATGAAAATATTGTCCAGTTCCCGGACGGTTATGAGACAATTGTAGGTGAGCGCGGTGTCACCTTATCCGGCGGTCAGAAACAGCGGAGCTCCATTGCCAGGGCACTGATGAAAAATGCACCGATCCTGATTTTAGACGACGCCCTCTCCGCTGTCGATACCGACACCGAGGAACACATTTTAACCAATTTAAAGAAAAACCGGGAAGGAAAGACGACCATTCTCATTGCGCACCGCATCTCGACGATCCAGAATGCAGATATCATTATGGTGTTAGAGGACGGCACTGCCGCTGAGATCGGAAATCACGATTCCCTTATGGCAAAACACGGCATTTATTACGATATGTTTGAAAAACAGCAGTTAGAAGCCATCCACGGTGAAGCCGGAAAAGCGCTCATCAGACAGGATCATCCAGCTACAAAAACAGGAAAGGAGGACGCATAACTATGAAACGTTTACTGGCCTATTTAAAACCGCACAAATGGGTTATGACTGCTGCGACAGTCCTCGTCCTCTTTATCATCGTGGTAGAACTTTACCGCCCGATCGTCATCGGTGATGCGATCGATGATTATATCAACGGCTATTACGCACCGTACATCGAAACCACTGCGGATGCGCCGGGTGCTGTTCCTTATCATGACACTTACCTGACGAGAGATTTTGAAGCGGCAGACGGACAGAATTACGATCAGATTCTTCTATATAATAATCAATATTATATGGCAGAAAATCTTTCATCCGAAGAATGTGATGCATTAAAAAATGCAGATGCCGCCACACTTTCATCTTATGTAAACCAAAGTACAACACCTCTCACAAGGGACGACTTAAAAGATTTGCGGCATTATGATTTTGCCGGCATTTTGAAAGCGGCCGCCCTCTATCTGCTGCTTCTGCTCACCGGATTTGTCTTAAATGCATTAGACACCTGGATTTTGCAGAAAATGGGACAGGAGATTATTTACCAGATGCGTGAGGAGGTATTTACCCACATTCACAGCTTATCGTTAAACTTTTTCAACAATACGCCTGTGGGAAAACTTGTCACCCGTGTCTCCAACGACACCGAAGCGGTCAATGAACTTTTCTCCACCATTTTGGTAAAACTCTTTAAAAACATTGTAAAAATTATCGGATATGCCGTTGTCATGCTCTCCATTAATGTCAAAATGGCTCTCGTATCCTTTGCACTGCTGCCGCTTGTCACAGTGCTGACCTTCTTTTTCCGTTTTATGTCAAGGAAGGCATACGAGCTTACAAGAAACCGCATTACCGACTTAAACACATTTTTATCGGAACACCTCTCCGGCATGAAGCTCATCCAGATTTTTGCAAGGGAAGAGGAAAAATATGCACAGTTTGAAAAGAAATCCGAAGATTTATACAAGGCAAACTGGCGTGAGGTTATGACATTTGCAATTTTTCGTCCATCCATTTATCTGGTGTCCGTGCTTGCCATGATGCTTGTGATTGGAACCGGAAGTGCCGGGGTGTTAAACCAGACGCTCTCGCTCGGAACGCTGTTTATTTTTATCACTTATATTTCCTCGTTTTTTGATCCGATCCAGGAACTTGCGGAACAGTTTGGTACCTTGCAGTCCTCTCTCGCCTCCGCCGGAAAAATTTTCTCCATTTTAGACGAGAAACCGGACATTGTAAAACCAACGCACCCGGTTGAAGTCAACATCAAAGGACGCATCGAATTCCGTCATGTATGGTTCGCCTACGAGAAGGACGATTATATTTTAAAAGACATCAGTTTCGTCATCGAACCGGGCGAAAAAGTTGCATTTGTCGGTGCTACCGGAGCTGGAAAATCTTCCATCTTAAATCTGATCGGACGATACTTTGACATCCAGAAAGGTGAGATTTTGATCGACGGCGTCAACATCAAAGACATCGACACTGATGTGCTGCGCGCCGCGATCGGGCAGGTACAGCAGGATGTATTTATTTTTACCGGGGATATTAAGAGCAATATTTCACTGGACAATGAGAATATTTCCATTGAGGACGTGAAACGTGCCGCAGAGATCGTGCACGCGGATTCCTTTATCGAAAAAATGCCGGGCGGCTATGATGCCCCTGTCACAGAGCGTGGAAGCACCTTATCCGCCGGACAGAGGCAGTTACTCTCCTTTGCGAGAACCTTAGCTTACGATCCGACCATCCTTGTCTTAGACGAGGCAACTGCCAATATCGACACGGAGACCGAGGCGCTTATCACAAGTGCTCTGGCAAAACTCATGGAGGGCAGAACTACGATCATGGTTGCACACAGACTTTCCACGATCCAGCATGCTGACAAGATCATTGTCATGCATCAGGGGCAGATTGAGGAAGCCGGCACCCATCAGGAACTTCTCGCCCAGAACGGACTGTACCGGAAATTGTACGATCTGCAGCTTGTGGAAGCGTAGCAGTTCAATTTTTGTAACGACAGTTTATATGTCCGCCCCCGGGAGCATGAACATCCGAGCCGCCGCTTTAAACACACCGGTTTCCGTCATGGAAACTGCCGGGGAAGGCGGCGCATGGGGCATGGCACTTCTCGCCTCCTATATGGTTCACAAAAAAGACGGCGAAACATATGTAGAAACAGAATGTTCACATTTACTGCTTGGTGAACGGTATCCTCTGATTATTTCCGAATCTCCACCCACTCCATCTCAAGCTTCGGTTTCACAACCTCTGTTTTGATCTCGTAGTATCCCTGTTTTAATTCCACACGGCAAATCTTCTGCGTGTTCGGTCTGCCTTCCGTGCCGCTCGTCTGCAATGTGAAGAATAATTCATCGTTGAGATAGAGGTTTGCGGCTGCCTGTGCCAGATTTGACTGCGGAGAAATAAATTTTACAACAACATTGTATACACCAGACTGGTTTACATAAATCTTCTGTGACACTTTATCTTCCAGAACAATGCTTATATCGCTTTCCCCAGTTGCCCCTTCTGATCCAGCCCCCTGCAACGGCTCATATGCCTTCACTTCCTCCAACGGTCTTAACGGACGTTTCATAACCGGAGCATTTAAAATAAACCGACAGATATTTTTTGCAGAGCGCTGCAACTCCCCAATGGTCAACTTTCCATTGTCCAGTGCCTCCAAAATATCATCGCCCATGGCATTGATCTCCGCGCCGTTATTGTTGACGACCATGTAAAGGTCGTTCTGGGAGCGCACCATTGAAGAAAGTGCATGATGATCCTGCTTACCACCTTTTACAACATCATTGACACTTGCCCACCAGTCGGTCATGACAATGCCTTCATACCCCCACTCTCCTCTTAAGATCGTGGTATTTAAATCATAATTGGACGATGTCCAGTGTCCATTGATTGGATTATAAGATGTCATAATAGAGGAGGCTTCCCCTTCTTTGACTGCAATCTCAAATCCTTTCAGATAAATCTCACGCAGTGCACGCTCTGACACAACAGAATCTACTGTATGTCTTGCCGTCTCCTGGTTGTTCGCCGCAAAATGCTTCACCGTTGCAAAAGAGCCGCCTTTTTTGATTCCCCTTGTCACTGCTGCCGCAAAACATCCGGTCACATAAGGATCTTCACTGAAATACTCAAAATTGCGTCCGTTCAACGGATAGCGGTGGATATTAATTCCAGGTCCGAGCAGAGTGTCCACTTCGTTTGCAACCAGCTCTTTTCCTTCCATCACATAAAGTTCTTCCATCATTGGAATGTTAAACGAACATGCAAGCAGTGTTCCGATTGGAAGCTGTGTTGCCTTCAATCCGCTCTCCATACGGATACCGGAAGGTCCGTCTGCACAGCAGGCAGCCGGGATTCCATATTCATACAGGCGGTCGCTGACACCTCCAAATGTGGATGCCGTACCCGGTGTTACTTTCGGGCTGCTCATTCCTTCCCCGCGCACGATCGTGGCAAGTTCCTCTTTGGTCAATTGCGCAATAAATGTATCCAAATCTGCTTTTCCCTCTGCAACATCCGAAAAACGGATTCCTTTGTCTCCGGTGATTGCAAGCTGCTCCGGCAAATGCGCCTCAATCCGTTCCTGTAACCGGATGGTCTGCTGCGGCACTGCCTCCTTTTCCTGCTGATAGCTTCCATCCTCCCGGCTCTGTCCCGGACGGATGCGCTCAAATGCTTCTGTCGGTGCGAGTGCTTCCTGCAAGGCTTCCGTCACACAAAGCTCTTTTACGATATATGCTCCTTTTCCATCGACATCTGCGATTTTCGTATTCCGCACACTATTTCCCACATGGAATACATAAGCACCTGCCTCTGATACATAGCAGGACTTGTGGCCTGTCACACCGGAATCATCATATGAAGCAAGATTTTTTACCGGAATGTGCAGTGTCATTTCCTGTTTTTCTCCCGGAGCCAGCTCCTTTGTCTTTGCAAATGCTTTTAATTCTCTCGCCGGTTTTCCAAGTTTTCCCTGCGGTGCCTGCACATAGACCTGTACGACCTCTTTTCCCCTGCAGTCTCCTGTATTTTTCACACAGATGGTAATCTGCACTTCTTTTCCTGCACATGTTCCATTATCAATCGATACTCCGTGACTGCCCCAGGCACCTCCGACTTTGGATTCTTCTGTAACCGTCTCCGCTTTTAAAATTTCAATGTCAAACTTCGAATAAGAAAGTCCAAAACCGAACTCATACATGACTTTTTCCGGGCAGAATGTCTCAAAATAGCGGTATCCCACATAGATATCTTCGGTGTAAAAATTGCGCACAGTGCCTCCGAAATCGTTCGCCGCCGGATAATCTGCCAGTGAACATGCGATCGTGTCCGTCAGTTTTCCACTTGGAGACACTTTTCCACTCAAAACATCCGCAACTGCATTTCCACTCACCATGCCGCCCTGCCAGATATAGAGCACGGAACGGATATGATCCTTGTATACAGGATTCTTAAGCCAGCTCATGTCTATGATATTCGACACGTTCAAAAGCACTGCGACCTGTTCAAAATGCGCTGTCAGAACCTTCAGATTTTCAAGTTCTTCCGGCGTTAGAAGGTAACTGCCCCCCTCATTTGCATAATCCTTATCTTCGCCTGCAGTACGTCCGATAATAAAAATCGCTTTCTCTGATTTTTCTGCTGCGGCTGCCGCAATCTCCTCTGTGATCACCATCTCTTTCTGGTGCCACGGCTCTGCTGCCCAGCCGCCACCGCCGTTGTCAAACGGGTGGTCTTTTAACCACGCTCTGTAAATGTCTGCCAGCTCCTCATTCAAAGTAAAGCTGCCGCTCTCTCTCATTCCATCATAAATATTCACCGCATAAGGCACGTTGACAGCTCCGCCGGAACCAGTTCCGCTGCGGTAAGTTTCAAACTGGCATCTTCCAAACACAGACACCATCTCTTCTTTTTTCAACGGGAACATGTGACCTTCATTTTTCAATAAAACGGCTCCCTCTGCGGCTGCCGCCCTGCAATATACTCCAAATCCTTCCAATGGTACTCCGATTGAACTCATACTCATCTGCTTCCTCCAAATACGTTTCTATTTTTATTTTAAAATGTTTTCTTTCACATCACATATTCTAGTAAAATCTTCTCTTCCATGCTATAATTTTTCTATTCAAAAATATAACAATTTTGTCATTGGAGGTTTTCTATGGATTATCCGGAGGAAAGAAAACAATATATTGACGGCATCGCCTGCCAGTATCTCTGTCATATTGAAAAAGCAGAGAAACCGGGCAATGTATTTTTCGCTCATTTTCATTATTATATTGAAATGCTCTATGCACTTTCCGGTCATTTTCGTATTTATTTAAACGGAATTTACCACGAATTTGCGGCAGGGGATTTTGTACTGATCAATTCCAGGGAAGTGCACCAGATCGACGCGCTCTCATCAGAGGGCGGCTCTTATATCGTGGTCCGTTTTCTCCCGGAACTCATTTACGACGGCATGACGCAGAGCCACTTTGAGTTAAAATATCTGCTTCCATTTATCACCGAAAACAGCATTTATGAAAAAGTAATTTCTTCTTCCATATTAAATGCAAAACACTCTGCCATCCCCGGACTTATGAACGAGATTATCCGGGAATCTGAGGAAAAACAATACGGCTACGAGCTTGCAATCAAAAATCACATTGGCGGTATTTTTCTTTGGCTGCTGCGCTACTGGCATGCAAATGGCGAAGAACCGCTTCTCGAAGATTTTGAAAACCAGCAGTTAAAACAGCAGCTCTCCCCAGCCCTGACCTACATGATCACCAATTATGAAAAATCTATCAGTGCAGCGGAAATGGCAAAACTCTGTAATTTGAGCTACAGCTATTTTTCCAGAAGTTTCAACCGGCTTTTGCATATGAATTTCAGTGATTACCTGAATGAGATCCGCATCCGGGAAGCGGAAAAGCTGTTAGTCTCCACTACCCAGAACGTGACGGAGATTGCATCTGCGGTCGGTTTCTGTACCACAAGTTACTTTATCAAACAGTTTACCAAATACCTGCATGTTTCTCCCAAACAATACCAGAAACAAATGCGCCAGGGACAGAAAGATTTCATTGCATAACCACGCAACACAAGCTATAATAGTTGGCAGTGTCCAGTGGTTCCTTAACGGTAATCGGCGGTGCCGGACTTGTCATCGGCTCTTTTGTATCCGGTGGTACTGCAACTCCAAACTTTACCCGATTCGCAAAAAATGCGACAATCGGAACCGTTGCCACTGTAGTTGCTTTCTTTATCGGTAACTCATTGATGTTTTTCTTTGGTGCGATCTCCTACATTTTTGTAGGTGGTAACGATATTTTTGAAGTTATGATCCGTCTGAACCTGTTTTATATGGCACTGCTTGTCCTTGGTCTGAATATCTGGACTACAAATGACAATGCCTTATATACCGCCGGACTCGGACTTGCTAATATCTTCCATCAGAAGAAAAAACCTATGGTACTGATCTCCGGTATCATTGGAACGATTTTATCCGTCTGGTTATACTATAACTTCTGTAACTGGTTAAATGTGTTAAACTGCACACTTCCTCCGGTTGGTGCCATTCTGGTTCTCTCTTATTTCTTAAATAAGAAAGCATACGAAGATGATTCCCTTCCGGCTGAAAAGGTAAACTGGTTCGCAGTTGCCGGAGTCATTCTTGGTGCCATCGTTGCCAATGTATTAAACTGGGGGATTTCCTCCATCAATGGCATGGTGGTTGCTGTCGTCTGCTACCTGATTGGATATTTTGTGAAGAAAAATCAGAGATAAATAATACGTCCTAATTCTGCTGAAGTTCTATGTGAGATGGAAATGACAGTGCGGTCTTTCGCTACACGCTTTAACGCCAGTAACACTGCCTTTTCCGTCTCTGCATCCAGATTCGCCGTGATCTCATCAAACAGCAGCATTTGTGGTTCCGCCACTGCGGCTCTTGCAATGGATAAGAGCTGCCACTGTCCCTGCGAGAATAACTCCGGCGTGCATTTCGTGTCATATCCGTTTTCAGAGCTTTCTATCACATCGTCTAACCCGGTCAGCTCTGCCACTGCTTTTACGCGGTCTGCCGGAATGGTTTCATCATACAGCGTGATCTGATCGCGCACCGTTCCCGGAACCATGTGGAAGATCTGTTCTACATAGCCGAACAGTTTCCGTTTCTCTTCCTCCCGGACTGTCACTGCCGGTCTTCCGTGGATCAAAACCTCTCCGCCCTGCGGTTCGTAAAGTCCTAAGAGAAGTTTTAAAATCGTACTTTTTCCTGCCCCGGTTCGTCCTGCGAGTGTTACCTGCTCCGCGTCCATGACCTTTAAATTCAAATGGTCTAAAACGACATGTTCATCATAACCGAAGGTCACATCCCGAAACTCGACAAACGGAACATCTGCTGTTTTATTTTCTGAGTGTCCCCCAGCCATCTGTTCCACGCATTCTTCTGCTACTGTCTCGCTGTCTTTTTCCACTATCTGCTTCTCCTCAAGTGCAAAAAATTCATTGATCCTGTGGATTCCGGCAATCGCAGACTGAATCGTCTGAATCTCCATTCCGAGGCTCTCCACCGGGGAGAATATCTGTGAGATATAGTTGATGACCGCAACCGCAGTTCCGGCAGACATTCCAAAGAAGGTCAGTACCGTGTGGTTTCCGGACGCGGAAAGCAGCATGACAACTGCGACAACCACCGCATTCAATATCAGTATCACCGGGGAGTAAACCGCATCATAAAAATTGGTGCGCTCCATCGCTGCATAACTCTCCCCGATATAAGTGTCGTAACGCTCTTCCATGTATGCTTCCTTTGCAAGACAATGGATTGTGCGGATATTGTGAAACGTCTCCGGCACATGACCGGATGCCCGTCCGACAGCCTTTCGGTTTTCAATCTGCGCCGCCAGCATATTTTTCTGGACATGTCTGGTAAACCAGAATAAAAACGGCAGCAACACCAGCAATACCAGCGTCAGTCCACGGTTTTGAAACCAGATCACGACAAGGATACTGATAATCTTACATACATCCGCAAACATACTGATAATCCCGGAGGTAAACAGATTTTCCACCGTGTCAACATCCCCGACAAACCGTGACACCAGTGTTCCCGGCTCCTGCTTATTCACGCTGTCTGCCGTCAGACTTACAAATTTATCCATCAGGCTGCTTCTTAGTGCATGTGTGATTTTCTGGCCAAACACCGTCAGGAGTCCTTCCCTCGCAGCTTCCAATATTCCGGTAAGTGCGAGCAGGACAAAATAGAGAAGGATCACAGAAAACGCCGCCTCATTACCGGCTGTCACTGTATCAATGATTTTTGCAAGGATCAGCGGCGGAATCAGCGCTGCCACAACTGCTCCGATCACTGCGGTCAGGATTCCGACAGACAGCATTTTCTGTTTTTTGATTGTTTCCAGGATCACACTTTTTACCTGTCTTTTCTGTTTCATCTGTCACTCCTCCTTTCCTCTGTATGTTCAGAAACTATTTTTCTATTTTCCGTTTCCACTTTCGCATTCTCTCTTTCATCGCTCTGTGTCTCATACAGACTGCGGTACTCCGGTATCTTTTCCAGAATTTCTTCATGTGTACCGGCCACCGCCTTTCCACCTTCCATCCAGATGACCTGATTCATCTGCGGAAACAGATATAAACGGTGAGAAATTAAGAAAACAATATTGTCTTTCGTCTGCTGTTTCAAATTGGCAAAAATCTGTTTTTCCGTGTTTTTGTCTAGTGCCGAAAAAGGATCATCCAGAATCAGAACCGGCTTTTTGTGGCAGAGTGTCCTTGCAAGTGCAAGACGCTTTGCCTGACCGCCGGAGAGACGTACTCCGCCATTTCCAACCACGGTCTTTTTTCCATCCGCCATCTCTGCAACTTCCTGTTCCATGCACACTGCCTTTAAGTAATCGTCTGCCTCTTTTTTATCACCGAGCAAAATATTATTTTCCACACTGTCAAAAAACAACTCCGGATCATGTCCAAGATAACCGATCCGCTTCGTGCGGTCTGCCTCGTCCATAGCCTGCAAATCTGTGCCGTCCACAAGAATCTGTCCCTCATAAGGATATTCACACAAAAATACTTTTCCAAGCGTTGACTTGCCACATGCGACCGCCCCGGTAATACCGATGATCTGTCCTTTCTCTGCGTAAAGACAAATGTCGTCTAAAATTTTCTTTCCATCCGGATAAGCAAAATTCAGATGACTGATCTGTATTTTTTGCACTGTTGTCTCTGTTTTGCCTGTTGGGACTGTGTCGTTTTTTTCCCTACACTCCCTGGCATGATTTTCTGCTGTCTGATCTTCGATCACAGTTCTCTCATCTTTTCGTGTCAGAAGTGGTTTGATACGGTTCCATGAAACCTGTGCTTTATGTACCGCATTGAACAGCTTCGCAGCGCTTGACGACTTCACGGAAAGTTTCACAAAGCACGACAAAAATGTGGTAAACGCCGCAATGCCCCATGCACGCCAGCCGGTTCCCAATACATTTTTCTGTCCGAAATACAAAATGAACAGCACACCTGCCATGGAGATGACGCGATACACCGGTGGCATTGCCGTGTTCCAGATGTTTGCTCTCACGGCTGCTTTTTCATACGCAGACAAATTTTCTTCATATGCATTCTGTCTTTCTTTTTCACGCCCGAAAACACGGTATGTGATTGCATTTTCTGCCCGGTCTAACGTCGCTGCGCTCAGCGCGCCGGACTGTTCCTTGTAGGCAGCCCCGGTTCTCTGGATCATTTTTTTCATTTTTTCTGCGGTCATGTAAGAGATTGGCGGAAACAGCATACATAAGAGCGCCAGCCGCCAGTCATACCACAAAAGCATTCCGGCATAGGCTGCCAGTGCCACACCTGTATCAAAAATTTCCGTCGTAAATTTCCGCATTCCCTCCACACAGTCATCAACGTCGAGGATCGCTTTCGTCATGACATTGCCTTCGCCCTCTTCCTTAAGGCTCGCCCTGCTTTTTCTGACAAGTCTTCCATAGAGGATTTCCTTCATCCTGCGGTTTACATTATTGGCAAAACGGCGGACATAAAAACGCTTGATATATCTCGAACTCTGCACGATCACGATCACTGCCACATAGCTTAACACAAGAATCAGCATATCGCCAAACTGTCCGGCACCTCTTAAAATGTCCACAAGACAGCCGGTCATTTTTCCTTCGAACCACGGTCCTGCAAGCAGTCCTACATTATAGATCAGACCGGATATTGTCACCGCCAGAAGTACTTGCCATTCTGCTTTAAAATAGGACAAAATCCTGTCCGGCTGAAATGATGCTGGCTGTTTCTGTTTTTCTCTCATTTTGTCCTCCTTTTCCCTGCAAAACAAGAAAGGCATCACACCAAAGTGCGATGCCTTCCATTCATTTCTGACTGTTTATTCATAAATATGTTTTTTCTTATCTTTTGCTTTTACCTGTTTTTTCTTTAACATATGTTTTGGATTTTTGTCTGCCATAATGTATCCTTCCTTTCCAATGCCTATAGGCTTTTCGGTCTGTAGGTTACTTTCTGTACAAAATAATTATCCTTCAATTGCGATGAATTTACGTTCCGGTACTGCTGCCTTTGCTTCTTTCTTTGGAACAAACAGTTTCAAGATACCATGTTTGAACTCGCCCTTGATATCTTCCTCTGTTATATCTTCACCAACATAGAAACTACGCTCGCAGGAACCTGCATAACGTTCTCTTCGGATGTACTTGCCGGTATCTTTCTCCTGCTCATCCTGATCAAGACCTTTTGCAGCGGCGATAGACAAATATCCATTGTCTAACGATACCTTAATCTCATCTTTCTTGAATCCAGGCAGATCGATAATCAGCTCATAGCCGTTGTCCATTTCCTTGATATCTGTTTTCATAAGATTCTTTGCATGTCTGCCATACAATTTCTTCTCAACCTTACTGTCATCATAGAATGGTAAATCAAACAAATCTTCAAATAAATCTTCTCCAAAAATACTAGGCATCAACATAAGTCATCTCTCCTTTTTCTACGGTATCCGCTTTCTCGTGGATATCTCATGCTTTATTACCTTGTTTCTTTGGAACTGGGATGTTCGGAGAACTCACAGAACTTTTACTTCTGAAATCTTTTCTGATCTCTTGGTTCTTCTTTTGTTCTCTTCCTTTGTTCTGACTATGTTATACACCCGTTTGTTAGCACTGTCAAGAGTAGAGTGCTAATTTTTTGTGAAGATTTTGTGAAAGTGGACTACATTCACATAAATATGTATCTCCCGAAGCTGATTTTTTGTTTTCTGCTGATATTCTTCCTGCTCACACAAGCTTCTTTGTTCTCCACTTCCCGGTTTTCCAGCGCCATACCATGCCGACAGCCCGCACACACTCATCACTTGCAAGACCGATATACGCTCCCACAGCCATAAGCCCCATGGAAATTCCAAACAGCCATGTGCCTCCCACCGCAAAGACAAACATGAAAACGGCTGCGATCACTGCCGGGAACACTGCATCTCCGCTTGTTTTTAAGGCTTGTCCAAACACAAGATTCGTCACGCGTCCAATCTCAAGTACAATGTCGATTGCCAGCAGCTTGCGGACCAGCGCAGTCATTTCCGGGTTGTCTGTAAAGAGTGGCATAATAAACCCGGAACCAAGCACAATTGCTGTCTCCATGCAGACTGCCACACATACTCCGACAAATGCTGCCCTCTTTGTCCCTCTGTCACACTCTTCGAGTTCCCCAGCACCGATGTGCCAGCCTGTCATGATCGCATTTGCCTGTGCCAGTGCTGCACCGACACAATAGGAAAAATTACTGATCGTTGCCGTATAAGATCTGGCTGTCACATTCAGCCCTTCTGCATCCATCTGGTTCAGGAAACGGATGACAAGCATCATTGCAACATTATAGAGTGCCGTCTCACATGCAGATGGAAGTCCGACTTTCACGATCTGCCCTAAGACTGTCTTATTTGCGATCCTCTCTGTACTGTTTTTTGCAGAGATCAGCTTATGTGAAAAATACAGTACAATACACAGGTTCAGGATCTTGGAGATCACAGTTGCTGTGGCGACACCTGCAACACCTTTGTGCAATACAAAAAGAAATACTGCATTCATCACAAAATTTGCGATATTTCCAACGATCGTGGCATATAATGGCTGCTTTGTATATCCGAATGCGCGCAGATAGCTTGAAAAAATAGGAATGACCGCATTTAATATACACCCACCCCCGACAATTTTAAGATAAATCAACGCCGGTTCATACAGTGCATCCGCAATTCCTACCATACGAAGGATCGCTCCTGCTCCCGAAAATAAAAATACTGCCATAAGCACGCCTGCAACAGCATTAAATAATAACCCAAGCTGCCTTGCCTGATAGGCAACTCCCGGTCTGCCTGCGCCAATATTCTGCGTCATGACCGAAACCATGCCGGAAGATATGATAGAAAACATTATGATAAAAATTCCAATATAACTGTTTGCCGTTCCCACCGCCCCGACTGCATAGTCTCCAACTGCGGATAACATCAGAGTGTCAACCATACCGGACAGCATATAAAATAGTGTTTCCAGACAGATTGGGATAAAAAGTCTTGTGAGCTGTTTCATCTTAAGTCTCCTTTTTCCGTTCATACTTATCCAATCTATTTTATATTATTTTCCCCTGAAAAACTTGCACTATTTTAACCAGAAAAAGTACAATTCTGCTCATTTTATAAAATATTTCTGCGTTATAAAAGAATGGAAGCCTGATAAAAATGAAATTCGTCATATTTCATCAGGCAATTCCACTGCTTTTCTTACTTCTTCCACCCACTCTGCACTATGACAGCAAAACAGTTCTTCATGCTGCATATTGTGCTTCCGGATATCCGGATTTTTGAAATACGTACAATATCTCTTTTCGTATTTTTCACCCATCTTGGTTGCGTAAAACACATGGATCGTTGTTCCAGGCACATCAATTCCATGTTGGACTTTCGTAACCAGATCAGAATAGAACTGATTATAAATACTCTGTTTCGTAATCCATGGACTTCCTCCCTTACCGATTCCAAACATATTAAAAAATCCATTATATAATTCTTTTTTGCCACCGTCTGTCTTATCCAGCTTTTTCTGCATAAATTTTGGAAGAGTACCTGTATGTACCATTTTATACATAAAAGGCACTACCATGGATGACTGGATTTTAGCCACAAGATATATTCTCCCACCATACTTTTTCCTGATTTCCTGCTCAATTTTTTCACATTCATCTTCCATCGAATAAAATTCCGTTTTCTCGTTTGGATCAAATCCATCATAAGAAACTGTTACCGTGTAAAAATAAGAATGTAACCCATCCAGTACATGATCAAAACTGCTATACAGACAGCAGGTGCCGGGAAATAAAAATATCACTGGTTTACGATTATCTCCACTTTCATAAAATTTCATAGCTGGTCTCCTTTAGGCTTTTCTCACAACGCAATGCATCCTCATACCTTTACGGATTTCAAATTTTTCCACTTTTAGTCCTGCTTTTCTGCTGCATTCCATGACCACATCTCTTGTTGGAACCCGGACATCTCCGTGCCCACATATATTTGCCAGAGGCATTTCCAGTGTATTCATCAGCCATATCAATATTTTATTATCACTTGTCACATCCCTCAGTATCAATCTTCCATTTGGACGAAGACATCTCTTCACACTGTCAAAAAACGCCTGTGGATTCGGATAATGATGGAAACTCATAGAACAAATAATTGCGTCAAATGAATCGTTTTCAAAAGGAAAGTTTTCACAGTCTCCCACAACAAATGTTGCATTTGGAATATTTTTCTTTTTTGCCTGTTCGATCATGGCCGGAGTCAGATCCAGCCCTGTATAATGCCGGTCCGGATATTTTTCTGATAATAAAGAAATCATTGGAGCAGGTCCGCATCCTGCATCCAATAAATCATTAAATGGCTCTTTTTCTAATTCTTCCAGAATATCCGGATAATCCTTCTTACACATTTCGTAAATACCAGCATGGTTACTTTCATATCTTCCTGCTGCTTTTGTAAATTCGCTGATTGACAATTTTTTGTATTCTTCGTTTTTCATTCTTTCTTCCTCCGATCACGTCTGTAGCATAAATCAATCTTCTCCTAGAAATCTGGCTTCTTTTTCAATTTTAAATAAGCGGTCAAAACTTGTGTTAGTCTCTTTCTGCACTCTTCCATTCTGCAACCACATTTCTCACCCGGCGGTCAATATCCAGACGTGCTCTGCGGCATTCTTCCGGATATTTTCTTGCTGCCTGAAATGCCAGTTTCACAAAAAGTCCGGAACCAACCGGGAGCATTGTCTTTAGCATGCTCTCTGGAAAAACGAAATGGGTTCCATGTTCATAAATGACAGACTCCAACCTGCATGTGTGTGGATGTTCTTTCATTCGCTGTTTCATTCGACGGATATATTTTGCAGTATCCCACAACACATCATCTTCTGCGCCGATCAGCAATAATGTTCCTTGGATTTTTTCAATCTTGATCATCTCGTCTTCTGTGATTGGGTGAGCCGTTTCCGAATCATCAAACAGTTTTCTTGAATTGATCATATCACCGGTCCGTTTTGTTTCTTTTTCAATCACATGCCAGTAGTCCGGATGTTTGTAACAAAATGGCATGTACGGAAGCGGTTCTCCTTTGTAAGAAAAAAGAGATTCTCCCTCGATCGGCCATTCCTTACAGCCGTCTTTTTTGCCCTGCATAAATCCCTGCCAGATAAAATCACTCGGTGTCAGACCGATCGTCAATGTAATATTTTCAAAATAAGAAGCGGCAGTCAAAGCGAGTGTTCCTGTAGTAGATGCCCCGACAATTCCTATTTTCTGATTACCGTGTACTTTTAACCAATTGATTGCTTTCTCTATGCGTTCCAGCGGATAATTATGATGTCCATAATCCTTTTTTCCGGGTGACATCGTCATCACATTCACACCGAGTTTATGCAGCCATTTCACAGATGTACGCGCCAGATAATCCTCTGAATCGTCTCCGATCATGGCGATCATTGCACAGCCTGAGCCTGTTTTGCATTTCCAATATGCACCATAAAATCCATCTGTTTCCATGTCAAAATGTCTTTTTTTCATCTATATCATCTCCTTAATATCATCTGCGTTTCTCCATAACGATTATTTTGTTCGATATATTCCGAACAGCTGGAATTTTACCTATCACACAATAAACAGGCATAAGTTCTTTCATTCCCTCAACCAGACTGACTTCCTGCAGGATAGAAAAATTCGGTACAATCTTTTGTAATTCTGTTCCGTTCTCAACACCCCATGTGAATTTTGCATTGCTGCCCTCTATGGATTTTTCCTTCACATGTTTCACAACAAATGGTGACATGGTTTCGACCATTATGGTTACTTTCTGAAATGATTTTTCAATAATAGAAAATATCTTTCTGATGTCCTTCTCACACAAATACATCGTAAGTCCTTCCATTATCACCAGAACATTTTCTCCATGATAATCGATATCGTCCACGTAGGAATTATCCATTGCAGACTTTGCAATCTGATATATCGGACCTGTTTCTGGAAGAAACTGCCGCCTTATCTTCATAGTCTCCGGCAGATCCACGTTGTACCATCTCAGATATTTTTCCTTCATCCGGTAACATCTGGTATCCAGTCCACATGCAATATTTACAACAACTGTATTTTCATGCTTCTCCAGATATTGTCGAACCATCCGGTCTAATACGATCGTTCTCGCGATCACGCCACAGCTCATGGCTTTATCCTTATCTGCTTTGGAAAAGTCATAGTCCAGCTTTTCCACAAGTTCTACTGCAATCTCATCCCTGATTTTGGCATTTTGCTTTTTTGTTTCTTTTGCTCTTGCATACAAGGTCTGTACCATCGTTTCCGGCACACCTGTCACATTCACTTTTTCTTTCATGTACTTTCCTGCTTCCATATCAATACATTGCCGCTTGTGTTAGTTGTGTCTAACCTGCGTCTGATAAAAAACCGTGTGAAAACAAAACTGTAATTCCACACGGTTTCTTTTCCCTATGCATTCAGTATATCACTTTCATCTGGTTTAGCAACCAGATTTTATCTCACTTTTATTGTGTTACTTGCAAAAGACAAACTGCACCAGCAGCATATAAAATACAGTTCCACCGCCGATACTGAGCAATATGCTCTTTTTCCATCTGTAAAGGAGTACGATAAATGCAATCGCCAAAAATTCCGGTATTCCATATGTTCCGCTTCCCGGTACATCTTTCAGACAATAAATGACCAGTAGACCGATGACTGCATAAGGCAGTACCTTACCCAGATATTGGATAAATTCCGGTGGTTCTTTTCCTTCCGGGAAAATTAAAAACGGCAGAAACCGTGTCACCATTGTGCCAAGCAGTGCCCCTGCGGTTGCACCTCCCACCCAGTAAATCTGGTTCAAAAGCGTCACAAAAAACATAAACCATCCTTTATCCACACCCTCCGGTACTTCTGTCGTACAATTTACGGAAAAGGTTTCATCACACATTCCATAAATCAGATAAAACTTTTTCCATCCGACATTTTGATATTTATCCAACATGGAGATCCCATGCTCCGCATCAGAAATCCATAAGACATTCCTAAAAATAAGAATCCTACACAGATTGGCAATGTGTAGGGCAATGCTGCCTTGAATGCTTTTTTCTTCATGTAACTTTGTTCCTCTTTTCCTGTTTGTAACGCAATAGCCTTTCCATACTCGATCGCATAGAATTCCTACCGACATACTTTACTTTTTCTAATTTAACGCAAAAAAAATCTGTCCGATGTGTAAGAGTGAGATTTCCATTAATGCATGCCGCTGTCCGATGTGTACCACAATCCTTGATGCCAAGGCTGTGCAGCATGCAATATTCAGGTTGTGGAAATCCGTCAATCCAGGTTACGAGCGGCAGAACCCAAAGATGAAACTCCGAGAGTTCCATAACGTAAATTGCAGATTCTGTGGTGCAATTCATAACGTTGATTGGGTATGTATAAGCGTCCTCTCACAAGTCTTTCGTAACGTAAATGAAAGAAAAACGCTATAAACAAATATTATTTTCTTCGTGAGCTATGGAGCTGGGATTCTAAAACTTAAAAACAAATCGAAAGAGTAAATGCAGCACTAACCCCGTGCATGAAAGCAACACCCCAATCTTTACAGGCTTTGTAGATGTTTTCTTTAATTGTATGCTTCCAAGAATAATTCCCACCAATGATGAAACAAATGGTAATAAAATCATTATAGCTGCAACCCAGATAAACTTCCAACCATTTTCCACCATCCCAAACAAGCCTCTATGCGCAAGAATAGGAATTACAGGTAATATCACATCTGCCTTCGATTCTACCCTCAATCCTGCTGGCATTCCTGCCCTCGATCCTGCCTTCGATGATGCCCTGTTCCCTTGATTCACGCAGGTCGTCCGCAAACAATTCTTTTAATGCTTCACACATATTCGATCCCTCCTTCAGTTTCTCCCAGTTTGCACGCATGACTGCATCTGCGAGAGCCTGATATAGCTTTGAGTTTTTGTTTTTACTGTATTTTTGATCTCACTTCCATCCTCCGGTCTTGTTCCAGCTTGCGGATGTTACACATTATATAGTTTTATCCAGAAGTATCTTATAAATTGCCTCTACATTATAATCAGGTGCACACTGTCCGATCACATCATAGATTTGTTTGATTAACGTTTGGGGTTCTTCCAGCATATCTGCTGTTTCTTTTACAGAGCAGCCTTTTTTATATTTTTTAATTACTATTTCTATGACTTTTGAAGCTTCGCCTTCGCGTTTTCCCTCAAGTTTTCCTTCGCGTTTTCCAACATTCCTGCCCTCCATAATTCCTTCTTCCCTCGATTCGCGCAGATCATCCGCAAATAATTCACGTAATGCTTCACACATTTTTCGTTCCTCCTTTAATTCCTGCCAGTTTGCGCGCATGATCGTATCTGCCAGCGCCTGGTATAACTTTGAGTTTTTATTTTCACCATATTTCTCTATAAAATTTCTGATCTCGCCGCCTGACTTTAAATCATTGCGAAGATTATTCAGCCAGTAGTTATTCGTTTTAGATAATCTTGGAACAATGATAAGCTGCATCGGAATTGCATCTCCCATAAGGTAATAAATACCGCTTTCCATATTTTCGACTGTTATCTGCCGATCTCTTTGCAATTTCTGAAGCATGGTTCTTGGATAATGGTAACATACAAAAGTAATTGTCAGCTCTGCTGCCGGTATGAAGTCTACTGTCTCCGTGTCGGCTTTATAAATACAGGCGTATGCGTACACCTTGTAAAAATCGTCAATGTTAAGGTCATCTTCCGGCGATTTGTATTCTACAACATTGTACTGTCGGAAAATTCTCCCAATATTCTTCTGGATTTTTACATGTCTTTCATTTTTGACTAACACATCGATCTGCATTGGTTTCTTCGACAGCAGATGTTCAGAATCAAATTCTAAATACTTTGTTTCTTCTCCAAGTTCAATCTGCAATGCCGCATCAAATGCAGGATGCCATTGGATTTTCTCATCGTTTGTGTTCAATCATTTTCCCCCTTTATGATAATAGAATGTGTGGTATTTTTCAATGCACGTAAAAGATTTTTTCATAAAAATGCAACGGTGCTAACTGTAATAATTAAGATTAAAATTTTCATGCATTGAATTGTTCATCAAAATGGAATCTCCTGCCGAACCGGCACTGAATTTTGAGATCATACCCGTAACCATATATCAGGTTTTGGATCTGCAGACAGAAACGTTGTAAGAATGATCACGATTATGAAAGCTTCATAAGCGTAACTGTTATTTGTCTGCGACTTTGATGTAGGCTTAGTATAAAGTAATCTTGGAATTGTGTCAATAAAATCCGTCAATCCAGAATACGAGCAGCAGAACCCAATATAGGCACTCATCCCATAACGTAAATTGGCAGATTCTGTGGTGCGGTTCACAGCATAAATTGGGCATGTATAAGCGTCCTCTCACAAGTCATTCACAGCGTAAATGAAAGAAAAACGGTGCAGACAAATATGATTTCCTTTGTGAGCCATGGAGCTGGGATTCTAACAATCATGG
>ONZV01000443.1_pt1 | contig 28810 bp, 20 predicted proteins | sample 1671561 | NCBI WGS metagenome assembly ONZV01 (sample SAMN06348169, study PRJEB24527) | human gut metagenome | reverse complement strand
TAATTAACGTTAAAAAATACGCTCAAAGCTTGCTCAATTAGAGTAAAACAGGGCGCCTTGCTGATTGCTATTATACCCAGGGCGCTGCCCTGAGCTAGGAGCTTTTGGGCCTTCAGCCCGTTCTTGAACCACATGCGAAAGTTCTGTTGTTTAAACAAGTCTCTCTATATCTTCTATTGAAAGGTCTGTACCTTTGGCAACTTGCTCTTGTGTGAGCCCCATGCCGAGAAGACGTTTTGCGGTGGCCAACTTTTCTTTGGCAATGCCTTCTACTCTGCCTTCTTCTCTGCCTTCTTCCTTCGCAGTATCGATTGAATTTTTTATGTCTCGATAGGCCTTAAGACTATCCTCGTATTCTCGTAATTCTTGTTGACTGAATTTAGCGATTTCAGCTTCTTCAAACAATTTCGTGAAAATTCTTTCTTTTAAAGCTTTCGGTCGTTTGTCAAGCTTGGGTAAATTCTTGAGTACATAGAGCCATTTGTCATACAGAGTTTCTAGCTCAGCCTCGCTTTTGTTGAATTTGGCAATTTCAATATACTTGAAAGAAAGCTTGTCGTTAAAGACCTTGAATGTCTTTTTGTCTAGTAGGCCAACATCGTGATTGATTTCTTTTTGGTCGAAAGCTTCTTCCTTAAAATCAAAATTGAGCAATGCTACTGTATAAACGTGGTCTAGCTTGAAATTCCAATCCTGTCCTTTTGGTGCTTGCTCTCTGATAGGAAATGTAGAGTAGAAGAGAGAACGGTCTTTGAAGTATTTCTGAAAAGCGTTCTGCATTTCAACGATGAACTTTTCTCCTTTCTCATTTTCACAATACACGTCAAAGATAGCTTTGCGCTCTGCGAAAACATCACCAACGTGCTCGCTATTGAGGTAGCGGACATCCTTAATGACTTGCTCTCCATCGAAAAGTGAATTCAGAAAGTTGATGAGCAAGTCTTTATTTGGCTTTGTTCCAAATATACGTTTGAAACCAAAGTCGGTAAGTAAGCTGATATATCGTTCTTCTGATAATCTCATAATCTGTTCTTTTTATAGAATTCTTTTGGCAAAGATACGACTTTTTATAATATCTCCCAAGTTTTTTTGCACAAATCTATCATTTTGATGTAATTTTTGACAAATTTCTAAGATGTTCTTTGAGAAGATACGATATTTATATCATTTTAGACGATATTGCGAGCGTTTCTGCAAGATTATCAGTACTTTTGTGGCGAAATATCAATAACGAAAATAAAAATAACGCAAAAATCATAACCGAAATGAAACGAATCTTTTTATCGCTGATACTCACAGCGGCAACCTTGCCTTGGGCTACTGCAGTCCTGGCACAGCAGGACCCATCTGAGGCTCCTGCCACCAGATCCGTAAATCCCGTATCTGCACCACAGAAACTCATCTTCGTACCGGACTCTCTGAAACCCTATGATTTCAACAAGGATGATGAGAGATGGTGCTGGCGACATAGTGCACAGACCCAGAACATCGTGTATTTCTGGGAAAAGCCATTTGGAGATAATCCGCAGAATCCTCCTTCGCTCGAAGGTAAGCCCATGAAATTCGACCTGGGTAATCTGCAGACTCAGGTGGAACGCTTCTACCACTTCTTCCGCGATACGCTGAAGTTCTCCCTGCCGGGAAGCATCTGTGACCAATACAAGATGATGGTGATGGTGAACTATTCGCTGGAAGGAACCGCGTACGGCGGAACTTATGATGACTTTATCGGAGCGCTCTGGGTAACACCTAACCGTATTCAGGATCAAAAACTCAATTGTCTGGCTCACGAGTTGGGACACAGTTTCCAACTCCAGATTATGGCCGACCGTGCTGGCGAGGCATGGGGCGGCAGCGGTTTCTTCGAGATGACATCCCAATGGATGCTCTGGAGAGTGAATCCCGACTGGATAACAGATGAGAAGTATCATTTCGATGCCTTCAGACAGCTTACCCATAAGGGTTATCTGCATCTGGACAACATCTATCATTCGCCATACGTGATAGAGTGGTGGGCTGAGAAGCATGGTTTGGAAAGCATCGCCCAGCTCTATCGGGAGGGAAAAGTAGGAGAGGACCCGGTTGTTACCTACAAGCGGAAGTATAAGATGAGCCAGAAGCAGTTTAATGATGAGATGTTCGACTGCTACCGTCATCTCGTGAACTTCGATTTCGGTTATGCCCGCAAGGAGACCCGTCCTTATGCCTGCACCTTCGATACCAGGATGCTGAAGCAGAAGAATGGTTATCTTCGTCCGGATACAGCTTCGGTTCCTGAGAACTATGGTTTCAATGCCGTCAAGTTGGAAATTCCGAAGGCAGGTAAGAAGGTTACTGTAGATTTCAGAGCACTCGATGCCGAGGGTAAGTTGTTCAAGGTATCCAAGGATAAGATGGCGCGAACCATCGGTTACCGTTATGGTTTGGTGGGAGTAACTGCCGATACCGATGAATGCATCTACAGTCAAATGGGCGAAGCGATGAACGGAAAGGTTTCGCTTGTGGCTCCAAAGTCCCAGCCTCTCAAGGCGCTCTATCTGGTGGTGATGGGAGCTCCTGCGAATCATTCGCTCAATCCATCTTCCCGCCGATTCCCTTATGAGGTTAGAGTGAAGTAAGAGTGAAGTACGAATCGAATAAGAATCATCTGCTTAAAATAAAAATATCATCGCTTATGAAGAATAAGACTTTTATAAAGAATAAGACTTTATTTGCTGCATCCCTCGCCTTGATGATGGCTTTGCCGATGCAGGCACAGCGCTTTGAAGACAACTTCGAAGATAAGACGCTGCGACTGGATTACATCGTGGCGGGCGATAGCGTGAACCAGGCTATCTATTTTGAACAGGCTTACAGCAACCCTACCTGGGCGGGCAGAAAGACAAGACTGGATGAGAAATTCCTGAACGGAAACGGACAGGTGACCGTGTATGAGCATGGTACCAACAAGGTGCTCTATGTAAACACCTTCTCTACACTCTTCCAGGAGTGGCAGCTTACACAGGAGGCTAAGCATCTGCAGAAATCATTCGAGAGCAGTTTCCTCGTGCCGTTCCCGAAGAAACCGGTGGATGTAAGCATCACCCTGAGCGATACGCATCAGAAGGTGACTGCAGAACTGCGCCATACCATCAATCCACAGGATATCCTCATCCGACCATTGGGCGAGAATGACATCCCTTACCGCTACATCGTGAAGAGCGGAGAGACTGCCGACTGTGTTGACCTCGCCATCATCGCCGAGGGTTATCGCCAGGACCAGATGGATAAGTTCTATCAGGATGCGCAGCGGGCAGCCGATGCCATCTTCGAGCGCGAACCTTTCGCTTCGCTCAAGTCGAGATTCAACGTGGTGGCTGTTGCAGCTCCATCGCTCGATGAGGGACCAAGTATTCCACACAACGGGAAATGGAAGAACACGATGGCTTGCTCTCATTACGATACTTTCTATTCGAATCGTTATCTCACTACGAGCAAGATTCATCGCATCTATGATGCCTTGAGTAATGTGCCTTTCGAGCAGATCATCGTATTGGTGAATTCTCCTACGTATGGTGGCGGCGGCATCTATAACCAGGTAACGCTTTCCACCTCTGATCATCCTACGTTCAAGAAGGTGCTGGTACATGAGTTCGGTCATGGCTATGCGGGCTTGGGTGATGAGTACAGTACCGATGAGTACGACCCGATGTATCCTGGTGATACCGAGCCTTGGGAGCCGAACCTCACCACGCTGAAGGATTTCCAGAGCAAGTGGGCGGATATGATGCCAAAGGGCGTGAAGATTCCTACGCCGCTTGTCAAACTACCGGATCATAAGAATATCAAGAACGCGAAGGAGCAGAAGAAACTCAACGAAGCCGTCTTCAAGATTGGTGTGTTCGAGGGTGCGGGCAACCAGAGCAAGGGATGTTACCGTCCGGCACAGGTTTGCCGTATGCGAATCAACGAAGTGGATGATTTCTGTCCGGTTTGCCAGCGTGCCATCCGACGCATCACAGATTTCTATACTGGGAAATAATATTTTCCTAACTGGAGAAAAAAACTTAAGAAGTTAACAAGTAAAATATCAAGCATAATGAAGAATCAGATTTTAGCTCTTTCGCTGTTGAGCGCAGCTTTGGCGATGCCGGCAGCTACAGCTTCAGCACAGGGCACATTAGAAGATTACAACAGAGCCTATGCGCTGCGTCATCAGTTCTCTGCCGATTCCGTGTTCCATTGGACACGTTCATCGGCTTGGTGCGATTCCACCCACGTACTGCATTATCAGATTTCTACTCCTCAGGGCAGGAAGTTTGTATCCTATGATGCCGACAAGGATGAGATGAAGACCTATGATTCGCAGGATGCGATGGAGAAGGCGATGGGCATCAAGCCTCGCCGCCCTTATAAGCCTCAGTTTGGCAGACGACATGAGCGCCATTGGATGGAGGTAGATGAGGAGAAGGAGGCCTATCCGGTACTTTCGCCCGACGGCAAGATGGAAGCCTACATCGAAGGTTACAACGTGGTGGTTCATGAGGCAGGAAAACCTTATACCGAAGCCAAGCGAATCCTTACTCAAGATGGTACCATCGGCTGCTATTACAGCAACCGCATCCAATGGAGTCCAGACGGCAAGCACATCTTCGTATGCAAGCGTGTTCCGGTAGAGAAACGCTATGCCTACTACGTAGAATCTTCGCCTGCCGACCAGCTGCAGCCTATCCTCCACAAGCAGGAGTATGCCAAGCCGGGCGATGCCCTGCCACAGCACTATCCGGTCATCATCGATGTGGCTACCGGAAAGAAGGTGGAGGCTGACAAGCATCAGATAGAAAACCAGTATGAACTGGAGTGGATGCAATGGACACCAGACAGCAAGGAGGTGACGATGGAGTACAACCAGCGTGGGCATCATCTCTATCAGATGCTGGCGATGAATGCCGAAACCGGCAAGCTTCGTACCGTGGTAGAGGAGCGTGCCAATACCTTTGTGAACTATGGTCGTCTGTGGCGTCAGTTTATCAAGGATGGCAAGCAACTGCTCTGGATGAGCGAGCGCGACAACTGGAATCATCTCTATCTCTACGATGTGCAGAAGTCGAAGGTTATCCGACAGATTACAAAGGGCGAATGGTTTGTTCGCGGCATCCAGCGTGTGGATGAAGAGAAGGGAGAAATCTATTTCTCGGCTAGTGGTGTGAACAAGAATGAGGACCCATATCTGGTACATTATTATAAAATAGGTATCGACGGCAAGAATATGGTGGCGCTCACTCCTGAAGAGGGAAATCATAGTGCGCAATATACCTATGATTACCGTTATCTCCTGGATACCTATTCTAAGGTGGATGCCGCTCCTGTTACCGTGCTCAGAGATGCGCAGACCGGCAAGCTCGTCAAGACCCTGGAGACGGCTGATATTGCAACGCTGAAGAAGCACGGATGGGTTGCTCCTGAGGTATTTGTGGCTAAGGGGCGTGATGGCAAGACTGATATGTGGGGCATCATCCAGCGCCCGACCAATTTCGATCCGAACAAGAAATATCCGGTTATCGAGTATATCTATTCGGGTCCGGGCGATGCCTATACTCCGAAGAGTTTCATGCCATACAACTGGTACACCACTTCGCTTGCCGAACTCGGTTTCATCGTAGTCCAGCTCGATGCGATGGGAACTTCCTATCGCGGCAAGAAGTTTGAGGAGGTTTGCTACAAGAATCTGAAGGATGCCGGATTCCCAGACCGTGAGCTCTGGATCAAGGCTGCAGCCAAGAAGTATCCTTATATGGATGCTGATAATGTGGCAATCTATGGCTGTTCGGCAGGCGGACAGGAGAGTACCACAGCCGTATTGCTGCATGGCGATTTTTACAAGGCAGCCTATAGTGCCTGCGGCTGTCACGACAACCGGATGGATAAAATCTGGTGGAACGAGCAATGGATGAGCTGGCCTATCGATTCCAGCTACGTAGAGTGCAGCAACGTGGAGAATGCCCATAAGCTGGAGCGCCCGTTGATGCTGGTGGTAGGTGAGATAGATGACAACGTAGATCCTTCGAGCACTTATCAGGTGGTGAATGCCCTGGAAAAGGCGAATAAGGATTTCGAACTCGTGGTGATTCCTGGAGCCCATCATACCATGGGCGAACTCTATGGCGAGCACAAGCGTTACGATTTCTTCGTGAAGAATCTGCTGGGTGTGAAACCGCCTAAATGGAGCGATGTAAAGAGCAAGTAATTCAGGTTTCAATCTGTTGATAGTGAAACTTCTCACTTGAATTATTATTTAAGTTTTGCCCTGAAGCAAACGGATAGTCTTACTTTTAAAAAGTAGCTATTTATTTGTTTCGGGGCTTTTTTTGTTCTTTTTGTTGTATTTCTCGTTATATTTTTGTAATTTTGCGGCATTAAATTATCTAACAACAGAAAATAAAGACTCATATAATGAGAAAGATATCTACTCTAATGGTTTCTGTGCTCTGCATGATGATGCCTGTAGGGACTGAGGCGCAGGTGCCGACAGCCTTCGTCTCGAAAGGGGCTACGGATATTCAGGCGCAGCCACATTCGGTAACGCAAACCAACTCGGGTGCACAGTTGGCTGCTATCGACCCTATGGTGCGCTCTATCACGATGGATAATGGTTTGCCGAGTAATGCTGTGCGTAGCGTGGTTCAAGGTTCCAAGGGATACATGTGGTTTGGTACAGACAACGGATTGTGCCGTTTTGACGGATACGATGTCAAAACCTATTATAATCCCTTTACGACTGTAGACCAGTTTGTGAGCGCCCTTACTGCTTGCGAAGAAGGACTGCTGGTAGGTTGCAATAATGGAGCCTATCTGTTCAGTAATGCAACCGACCGATTCCAGAAACTGAGTGATAAGATTACGGCGCCTGTCCTAAATTTCTCGCTTGACGGCGATCAGAATGTTTGGATTTCTACCAACGGACAGGGCGTGTTCAGATATAATCGGACTACTCACGAACTGCATCAGTATCCAATGAAGAATATTCAGGGTAAAGTGAAAAGTACGCTGGTTGATGCCAACAACCAGGTATGGATGCTCTGTAACCATGGTGAAGCCAGCATCTATTATCTCAATAAGTCGACCGACCAGTTTGAAGCATTCCCTCTGAAGGGCGATGCAACCATGTTTCACGGCATGGCGATGCTGGCTACTCCCGATGGCAATGTTTATGTCGGAACCTGGGAAAACGGACTTTACAAGCTCAACGCCGATGGTAGTGCCGAACAGCTCATCAGCGGAACCTTGAGTAATGCTGTTCATCATATCCATCAGCTTTACTGCAACGACAACAAGTCTCTTCTCATAGCCAGCGATGATGGATTGGTGCAGTATGACATCCAGAACCGTATCTGGCACATGTTGTCGGAAGTTAACAATCCGAGTCGGAGTACGAGCGAGCGCTTTGTTTATGGTATAGCGGATGATAATGAAGGTGGCATTTGGGTATCTACTTACTATGGTGGTGTGAATTATCTTCCTTCTATGAGTTTTGAAGAGCGTTTCCGTGCTTATTCTGCCCGTCTGGGCGGATTGCGCGGTAATGTGGTAGGAAGATTCTTCGAAGACCATCAGCATCGTATCTGGATAGCTACGGATGATGCGGGACTCGACTGCTTTAATCCCCAGACCAACAGTTTTGTTTCTTATCCGGGCAAGGCGGCTATGGGCAAGTATAATGTTCATGCGCTCTTTGCTGATGAAAATGATCTGTGGGTAGGAACCTATGGCAATGGTGTCATCAGAATGAATATGGCTACCGGAGCGCAGCAGGTTTTCCTGACCGATGGAATGGCTTCGGGCGGTAATGCCTATTGTATTTATCGCGACCGGAAAAAACGGCTCTGGGCGGCTACGATGGATGGTGCCAACCTCTTCGATGAAGGGCAGCAGAAGTTTCGAAAAATCAAGTCGTTCAAGTCGCTTACCATCGATATCAAGGAAGATCCTCAGGGTAATGTATGGTTTGCTACCCAGGGAGGCGGCTTGTGGCGCTTGGACAAGAATAATGCCTGGAAACAGTATAAATATGTAGAGAATGATTCTACTTCGCTGGTGAGTGATCAGGTAAACTGCCTGGTTATTGGCGAAAAGGGGCAGCTCTATGTCGCAACCGGCGAAGGACTTTGCGAATTTCTGCCTTCAAAAGGTATATTCCGCCGAATCTCCATCGATGCGCCAAGTCAGGATTTCACGAGTCTTGTCATTTCGCAGGGAGTAATGTGGATTTCTACAAGCAAGGGAATTGTGAAATATACGCCGGGTGAACCTGTCCAGCTGTTCAATAAATATGACGGACTCACTTGCGACCAGTTTATGCCAAACGCGGGACTTCTGGCTTCTGATGGCAGAATCTATTTCGGTTCTACAAGAGGTTTCAACTGCTTCTATCCATATCTCGTCAAGATCAACCAGGTAGCTCCTCCTGTAGCAATCACCTCGGTAGAACTCTTCGGTCAGCCGATAGAGGCGGGTAGCGACCAGTTGGAGAAATCTCTGAGTCATGCAGCAGAACTCAATCTGTCTCATAACGAGAATACCATCAATATCTCGTTTGCCGCCCTGAGTTATGTATCGCCTGAGAAGAACCAGTATGCTTACAAACTTGAGGGAGTAGACAAGGATTGGATTTATACCCACGAGCATCGTGCCAACTATACCAATCTTCCTGCCGGAACCTATACCTTCCTGGTTAAGGCAACCAATAATGATGGTGTATGGTCGAAGAATGAGGCAAAACTGAAGATTGTGGTTCATCCGCCGTTCTGGTGGTCTCTGCCAGCCAAGATTCTGTATCTTCTGCTCATCGGTTACGCAATCTACTGGTTCATGCAGAGCCGGTTGAAACGTGAGAAACTCCGTCATCAGGAAGAACTCGACCAGTTGGAACTCAAGCAGGATCAGGAGATGAGAGATGCCCGCCTGCAGTTCTTCACGATGATTGCCCATGAAATCCGTACGCCGGTAACGCTTATCATCGGACCTTTGGAGAGCCTGAAAGAGCATTGGAAACAGGTTTCCGGAAAACTTACTGATGGTGAGACTATCACGCAGACGCTTTCTGTTATCGACCGTAACGCCCAGCGTTTGCTCTTGCTCGTCAATCAGCTGCTCGATTTCAACAAAGTGCAGCAGAAGGGCATGCAGGTTCATTTCCGTTTGAACAACATTTCGAAGCTGATGCATGCTGTGGCAGAGCGCTTTGCTCCTACCTTCGAGCAGAAAAGCATCCGTCTGGATGTAGATTATCCAGCCGATGAGCTCGTGGCGATGATTGACCAGGAGGCCATTACCAAGGTTATCAGCAATCTGATGACCAACGCCTTGAAATATACCGAGGATTATGTACGCTTGTCCTGCCGCTTGCTGGAGGATGGAAACCATTTCCGCATAGAGGTGGAAGACAACGGATTGGGAATCAGTCCTGACGAAAAGGAGAAAATCTTCGGAGCCTTCTATCAGGCACGCGACAACAAACCGGGAACCGGAATCGGTCTCAACATCGTGAAGAATCTCGTTGAGGCTCATCATGGTATGGTTGAAGTAGAATCTGCAGTAGGTAAGGGATCTACCTTTATCGTAACCTTGCCGCTCAACCAGATGGATGCTGTGGTAGAGAAGGCGGATGAAATGGTGAAGGAAGAAGAAACTGTTGCTGAGGAAAATCTGCTGACAGATGAAACTTCAGTTGAGCAAGGTTCTCAAAAGGCAGGCGTTGCTGTTGCCAGTCCGCTTCGTGAACCGGCAAAACCGGTGATGCTGATTGTGGATGATGATGAAGACATGCGCCAGTTTGTGAAGGCTCATTTCGAAAAGATGTATACGGTTTATACCGCCGACAACGGAAAGGATGCGCTCCGTAAACTGGAGAAGCATCCGGTTTCGCTCATCATAAGCGACTGGATGATGCCGGAGATGGACGGTCCGGAGTTCTGCCGTAGGGTGCGTGAAAATTCAGAATATTCTCATCTCCCGTTCGTGATGCTCACGGCAAAGACCGATGATGCGGCGAAGACGGAGAGTATGAACTGTGGAGCCGATGTCTACATAGAAAAGCCGTTCTCGATGAAGTATCTTGAGGCAAGCGTAAGACAGCTTCTTGAGATGCGCCGTCTGTTGAGGAGTAAGTTCTCTCATACTCCGCTTGAGCCGATAGCAGAGATAGCTCAAACTCAGGTTGATAATGCGTTCCTGGAACGAATGTCTCGTATCATCGAAGAGAATGTGGCGAATCCGGAACTCAACGTGGCGTTCCTTGCCGAAAAGATGGGCATAAGCCGCTCTTCGCTCTTTAATAAGATTCGCGGTCTTGCCGATGTTACGCCAAACGAGATGATCCAGCTCGTGAAACTGAAGAAGGGCGCAAAGCTCCTGAAAGAAGGACATTACCGCATCAGCGAAATCAGCTATATGGTAGGTTTCAGCAGTCCTAGCTATTTTGCCAAGTGCTTCCAGAAGCAGTTTGGTGTCAAGCCGATGGATTTCGTAGCTGCGGAATCGTAGGATAGAAAAACTATTCGGATAGAATAAAAATCGCCTGGGTGCTCAGATGCATCCAGGCGATTGTCTTATTTGTAAAAAGCCTATTCTTTATTTCTTTGTGACTCTGATAAAGAAACCGATGAGGCAGATGTAAGCCAGAAGCGAACAAACCTCAGACATCGGATTAACCCACCAGCTGTCGGCGATACTTACCTCGATGCCGCCAAACTTCAGAAGGGCGCTAACCACACCCATCAGGGCTCCACCGGCGATGAAGCCGCTAGCGATGAGCGTTCCCTTCTCACCACGTTCGCTGTTCACCTTGGCATCCTTGCTGCGCGAAGTAACATACCAGTTGATGGCTCCACCCACGAGCAGAGGAACGTTCAGTTCCAGCGGAATAAACATACCCAGAGCGAAAGCCAGGGCAGGAATCTTGAAATAAGTGAGCACGATGGCTATTACGGCTCCGATGCCATAGAGCACCCAAGGAGCTCCCACGCCATTCATCAAAGGGTCGATAACCGCAGCCATCGCATTAGCCTGAGGAGCTGCAAGCGAACCCGATGCGAACCCGTAAGTCTCGTTGAGCAGCAGCATCACGCCGCCCACGGTAGCCGCACTCACCAGGGTACCGAGGAATTTCCATCCCTCCTGTTTCTTAGGAGTTGTTCCCAGCCAGTAACCAATCTTCAGGTCGGTAATAAACGAACCTGCTACCGAGAGGGCTGTACAAACTACACCACCCATAATCAGGGCTGCCAGCATGCCGCCAGGACCTTTCAGACCGACAGCCACCATCACCACAGAGGCGAAGATGAGCGTCATCAGGGTCATTCCCGAAACAGGGTTTGAACCCACGATAGCGATGGCATTAGCCGCTACGGTAGTAAAGAGGAAGGCGATGACAGCCACGAGCAGGATTGCGATAATAGCGAAGAGAAGGTTGCCCTCCATCACGCCAAACCAGAAGAAGAGGAAGGTTACGAGGATGGTAACAAGCGAACCGATAGCGATAATCTTGAAAGAGATGTCGCGCTGGGTGCGCTTCACGTTCTCATCCACATCGCTCTTGCCCTTCAGCTCCTTGGCAGCCAGACCTACGGCACTCTTGATAATGCCCCAGCTCTTGATGATGCCGATGATACCTGCCATGGCGATACCGCCGATACCGATGCTGCGGGCGTAGGCACGGAAGATTTCCTCCGGACTCATCGCACCCACGGTCTTCACGATGCTAGGATCCCAGGCGCTCAGCACGCTATCATGGAAGATAACGCTCATGCCCGGAACAATCAGCCACCATACTACGAGCGAACCCAGACAGGTGAAGAAGGCATATTTCAGACCGATGATGTAACCCAGACCTAATACGGCAGCACCTGTGTTTACCTTGAATACGAGTTTAGCCTTGTCAGCCAGGTCGCATCCCAGACTTACCACACGCGATGTGAAATTCTCGTTCCACCATCCCAGACTGGCTACGATAAAGTCGTAAAGACCACCCACCAGTCCGGCTATGAGCAGCGGCTTAGCCTGGTCGCCTCCCTTGGCTCCGCTCACCAGTACCTGTGTAGTAGCCGTAGCCTCAGGGAACGGATACTTGCCGTGCATATCGCTTACGAAGTACTTGCGGAAAGGAATAAGGAAAAGGATTCCCAACACTCCTCCCAGGGCAGAAGCCATGAAGATCTTCATAAACGAAGTAGTCATCTCCGGATATTTAGCCTGCAGGATGTAGATGGCTGGCAGGGTAAAGATGGCTCCTGCCACCACAGCACCCGAACAGGCTCCGATGCTCTGGATGATGACATTCTCGCCCAGCGCCTTGCTACGCTTGGTAGCGGTACTTACGCCCACGGCGATGATGGCGATAGGGATGGCTGCTTCGAACACCTGACCCACCTTCAAGCCCAGAAAAGCTGCGGCGGCAGAGAAGATGACTGCCATCACGATTCCCCATGTAACTGACCATCCGTTCACCTCAGGATAAACCTTGTCAGGCGACATCAGCGGCTTATAATCCTCCCCGTCTTTCAATTCGCGGAATGCGTTCTCGGGGAGTTGCAAATTGTCTTTTTCTTCCATTATTTCTCAATTCTGATGATATACTCACTCATGAAACTTGCACCTGGCTGCAGACGGTTCATCAGATACTTGTCCTTAAACTCGCCATCATATTCAGCCCAGTCGCTCAAACCATACCATGGCTCGATGCAGATGAATGGAGCGTGCTTGCCTGTTGGGTTCCAGATACCTACGGCTGGAGTCTTGAACTCGAGGGTTACATGAGGTTCGCCCTGCTCGTTGAGAATGCTCACCTGCTTAACCTGACTCTTGTCGAAGATAACAGCATCTTCTGCGAAAGTCTCCTCGTTTACTTCCCAGATACCCTTGTCGGTTTCTACGGTTTCCTTAGCCTGACGGTCGATGCATCCGCCTACGTTACCATAGAGACGAACAGGAGCCTCGTTGTCGAGTTTCAGGGTAGCCTTCATTTCTTCGCCCTTCTTGCAGCCAGGAACCATGAATGCTGGGTGACCGCCAATCTGGAAGAAGATTTCCTTGTCGTCGGTATTCTCTACGTGCCAGATGACATGAATCTCGTTGCCCTGCAGGCGGTAAGAGATAGCAAGGTTGAAGTGGTAAGGATAGTTCTTCTGAGTCTCTTCGTTGTCGATGAGCGCGAAGGTGAGGCGGTCGGCAGTCTTGCCAACGAGTTTGAACTCTGTATCGCGTGCGAAACCATGGCGAGGAAGGTGATACTCCTTGCCCTCTGTGCGATAAGTGTCTTTCCACAATCCGCATACGATAGGGAAGAGGATAGGAGAGTGGCGGTTCCAGTATTTCTCGTCGCCATCCCAGAGATATTCATTACCATTAGCATCCTTGATGCTCTGAAGTTCTGCTCCGAGAGATGAAATCTCAAGTGTGAGCTGATCATTCTTAATCTGTTCCATTGTTATTAATTCTTTTGTTTAGTTTTTAATGTTTCATCTGATTATCTTTTTTCAAAGATATTGCAAAGGTACAATTTATTTTCGTAAAGCACAAGAAAAGAGCGTTTTTTCTCAGATATTACAATATATTTATACGATTTTGTTAGCTTATCTCGAATATTTGCTGTAACTTTGTAGCCCGAAATAGATAGATAACAAGAAGTATAAGAAAAAAATAGTATTTAATCTAATGACAAGCAGTAATAAAGTTAAAGGCTTTGCGGCGGGCATTGTTGCCGCAGTATGTTATGGTACCAATCCTTTGGGCACGCTCGAACTCTATGGCGACGGATTCAATTCCAGTTCTGTACTCATCTATCGTTATCTCTTGGCGGTACTGATGTTTGCCGTGGTGATGCTGTTTCGCAAGGAGAGTTTCAAGGTGAAGTGGGGACATCTGATTCGTCTTGGCGTGCTGGGCTGCATGTTTTCGCTCTCATCAGCTACGCTTTATGTCAGTTTCCATTATATGGCGGCAGGTATTGCCAGCACCATCCTCTTCGTTTATCCTATTATGACAGCCATCCTGATGACGGTCTTCTTCCACGAGAAGGTAACGTGGTCTACCTCGCTTGCCATTCTTCTGGCGGTATCGGGAGTAGGATTGCTCTATCAGGGCGATGGAAACGATAAGTTGAGCACGGCGGGTTTTGCCCTCGTCATGTGTTCATCCCTGCTCTATGCCCTTTACATCATCTCCATCAACCAATGGAAGAATCCGGGCATGTCGAACATCAAGTTTACCTTTTATATATTAGTCTTCGGACTGCTTACGATGTTTGTCTATTCGTTTATTGCAGGCGAGCCGATACAGATGCTTCAAACGCCTAAACAATGGCTCTGTGCTGCCCAGCTGGCTTTGTTGCCAACGGTATTGTCGCTCTTCTTCATGACCATCTCCATCAATCTCATCGGCAGCACGCCAGCCGCCATCATGGGAGCCCTGGAGCCTGTAACGGCGGTAATCATCGGCGTCTGCATTTTCGGCGAGAGTTTCTCCCTTCAGCTTGCCTTCGGCATCCTCGCCATCCTGGCAGGTGTAACGATTATCATCGCAAGAAAGAAAGGGTAAAAAGGTAAAAAAGTAAAAGGGTAAAAAGCCCCCTTGCGTCCCCCGTTCCCAGCGATTCCATCGCTGGTCCCCATAAAGGTAAAAAGAAGAAAAAATCCTCGTTCGAAAAAGAACTCGAACGAGGATTTTTTTATCTGTTCTAGCCGCAAGCAAATAGGCTCGCGAGCCGCCAGGCGTTAAGATGATTATCTCAGGATATCCTTCAGCGCAAAGTTGGCGAGGATGCTGGTGCTCTGGCTCAGCATGCGGATGAACTCCTGGGCTGAGTTTTTCATGTAAGCATCTTTCAGAATGTGGATGCAGCCATCCATTTCGTTGTCGGCAGCATCGATAGGAATCGCCTTCATGCCGTTCTGCAGAATGGTGGTCGATTCGGAGAGAATGGTCACCAGATTGCTGCGGCTCAGAAGGTCGAAGATGATGTTTACATTATTCACCTCTACCATAATCTTGTAGTTCAAATCTTTGCCCTCTACCATGTGATCAAAGGCGTTGCGTGCCTGCAGACCCTTACAAGGAAGGATGAGGTCGTAACGCTCCAGATCGGAAAGTTTGACCGATGAAAGGCGCGCCAGCGGATGATTCACGTTCACGATGGCGGCAAGACGGTTGCTGAAAATAGCTCGGCTGTCTACCGCCTTCTCGTTCTTCAGAGGCTTGAAAGCCAAAACGAGGTCGAGTTCGCGCTTCTTCAGGCCGTCCATCAGTTCCTGCATGGTGCGGTATTGGATGTTGAGCTTTACATGAGGATAGGCGTGGAGAAAGGCGATGAGCGTCTCGGACATGATGTTGCTGAAGGAGAACGTTACGCCGATGTTCAGTTCGCCTGTAAGCATTTCCTTCAGATCGTTCATGTGGTCTACACAGGCTTCGGCAGAATTGACCGCATTTTGGGCATAAGGTCTCAATTCCTTGCCCGCCTCTGTGAGGTAAACCTCATGAGAATTGCGCTCGAAGAGAGGCAGACCTATCTCCTGTTCCAGATGCGAAATCTGCTGTGAGAGGGTGCTCTGGGTGATGTATAACTTGCGCGAAGCTTCTGAGAAGTTGAGCGTCTCGGCTACCTTCAAGAAATATTTCAGTTGTCGTATTTCCATATTGTTCCTTTATTGAAGCTATCGGCTATAGAAATAACCGATAGCTAAATTTGGGTGCAAAGATAAAACATTTATTTTAATATCCTCTTTTTTTGAAGAATAAAATGATGTTTTATCGCATCTCTACTTCTTTTTATCCGGTTATCATCCGATGAAAAACTGATTTCCAATCAGATGATTATTTGATTTCTACTTCGTGCAAATCTACGAATTCGCCATTCTTCTTCTTTCTTTCTACCAGCATGGCAAGCAGCTTGCGCTTACGGTTGTCGGCGATGAAACGGCGGAAGAATACGTTTGGAATTGCCACACCCAGGGCGATGCAGATGATGGCGAGCGAAGCCTTGATGAGGTTGTTCATACCCACGGTTACTTCGCCTATCACGCCATGTATGTCGATGAAGGCAAAGAGGGCGCGATACATCAGAACTCCCGGTACCATTGGGATAACGCTAGGAATGGTGATGCATTGGTGAGGGGTATGGAACCAATGGCGCGCCTTGATCACAATGATGCTGATGAGCGCAGAACCGGCAAGCGAACCGATGCTCAGACCCATGTCGAGACCGATGTTGCCGTTAGATGGACCCAGATTGACGAAATTGCGGAAGCATACGGCGATGATACCGCCCACGGCTACAACCGGCAACAGACGGCGAGGTATGCTGAAGATGGTAGAGAAACCCATGGCCGATACGGCAGCTGCGATGGCAAACTCCCAGTATTCGTGATGAGGAGTCATCGTAAGATCCTTCACGAAGTTGTCGATATGGCAAACCTGGATGGCGAAGGCGATACCGAAAGCCATCGCGAAGAGCATCAGCAGGGTGTTCAGGGCACGAACCATTCCCACCTCAATATATCCGTCGAGCATATCGCTTACAAAGTTGATGAGTGGAACTCCTGGCACGATGAAGAGGGCACACGCCATCAGCGGATGCCAAGGGGTATCTGAATGCATGAAGGCTGGAAGCGCTTCGGCAATCGATGGGTTGAGCGAAAGGAATGAGGTCAACCAGGCTATCAGAGTGGCTACGAAAGCCGAAATTCCGATGGCTACATAGTTGTTGCAGCCCTTGGTTGGCAAGAACATTCTCAGGCGGAAACCCAGAATGGCTGCAAGCGAACAGAAGAAGAAGGCTGGCCAGTCGCAACCGAACTGGATGCAGAATCCGCCGCAGGCAAAACCGCCGCCGATGGCTACCTGCCAAGGGGTAAAGCTGCGTGGGGTGGCCTTGATGTTGTTCAGGGCCTGCTCATACTGTTCGAGCGAATAGTTTTCCTTGATGGCCTTCCAGGTGAGCTTACTTACCTGGGAAATAGAGGTGAGGTTGATGCCGTGCTTCTCGCATCTCTGGAACTTGGAGAAGGAATGCTCCTCGTCGCTATAGTTTACCATCAGCACGTTCCAGTTGATGTAAAGGTGCATGTATCGCTCGTCGAGACCGAGGAAAGCTGCTGCACGCTTCATGGTTCGCATGATGCGGGATGTGTCGGCAGCACTCTCCATGAGAATGCTACCGGTACGTAATAATAAGTCGAGTTTTCTTCTGAGTTCTGATTCTGCTATTTCCTTGCAGTTGCAGTTGTCCTCTACGCAAGCGCAGGTTTTCAATTCTTTTTCTGTCATATATGTTTATCCGAATACAAAAATAATAATCTGAATGGTTACAATTCTGAGGAACATGGCGAATGGATATACATTCGCATAGCCTACTGTTGGCGCATCAGCCGAAGTCTGCTCACGTACGTAAGCCAGGGCAGAAGGGTTGGTGTTGGCACCTGCCAATACGCCGAGTAATGTATAATAGTTGATGTGGAACACGAGCTTGCCGATGATGCCGCCCAGAGTGATTGGTATCATGGTGATGGCGATGCCGTAGAGTATCCAGGTCAGTCCGCTTTCTGATGCTACGGTCTGGATAAACTGTTCGCCTGTGCCGAGACCCACGCAAGCTAGGAAGATGCAGATTCCGATTTCGCGAAGCATCAGGTTGGCTGAAATGGTATTGTAGGTAACGAGGTTGTATTTCGGTCCGAAATAACCTATCAGAATGGCTACTACCAATGGGCCGCCGGTAAGTCCGAGACGCAGATTCTCGTTGATGCCTGGGATGAAGAACGGAATGTTGGCTACGATACAACCCAGCATGATGCCCAGGAAGATTGGGATGAGGTTAGGGTAGTTCAGACGCTTCATCTGGTTACCCAGCACCTTCTCGGTATGAGCGATGGCGAGCTCCTTGCCCACTACGGTTACGCGGTCGCCCAACTGGAGTTTCAGGTCTGGGGTTGCGATGAGGTCTACACCATTTCTGTTCACGCGGGTAATGTTGGCGCCAAGGTTGCTTCTAATCTGCAACTGGCTGATGCTCTTGCCGTTGATGTCCGGTTTGGTAATCAGGATTCGGCGGTTGATGAGTTCGCTGCTGAATTCCTCGTCCTTTACGTCAACTTTCTCGCCGAGCAGGGCGATGATAGGTTCTTCTACGGTAGGATGAGCCACAATCTGCAGAATGTCGCCCTCTTCTATCACGGTTTGTCCGTTAACTACCTCGTTCTGGCGTTCGCCGTTGTTACGGATAATCTTGGAAACCATGAAGTCGCGCTTCAGCAGATAGCGAATCTGCTTGACGGTATCTTTGAAAACCATCTGGTTAGAAACCTTTACGGCGAAGGTGTTCAGGGTCATCGCTTCAAGATGTCCCTTGCCTCGCTTAGCTTCATCCTCTTCCTTCTGCTTGTCTACGCGTAGCGCGAACCTTAATATAATGAAGCTGAGGATAACGCCGAGCACACCCATAGGATAGGCGATGGCATAGCCGGCTGCGATGGATGGGGCGTCGATGTGGCGCAGGTCGCTGAATGCCTGCTGGGCTGCACCCAGTCCAGGAGTGTTGGTTACGGCACCCGAAAGGATACCTGCCATAGAGGTGATGGATGTTCCCGAAAATGAGAAGATGACCAAGGTAGTAATGATACTCAGGGCCACAACAATCATGCTGAGCAGGTTGAGACTCTTGCCGCCGTTCTTGAACGAAGCGAAGAAGCCCGGACCTACCTCCAGACCGATAGAGTAGACAAAGAGGATCAAGCCAAATTCCTTGAGGAAGTGGAGCAGATGCTCGTCAAGGTTGAGAGAGAAATGTCCAAAGATAAGACCGATGAACAGAATCCAAGCCAAGCCCAGGGAAACACCTTTTACTCTGAGCTTACCTAAACACAAACCCAAGGCGATGACCAGCGAAAGAATCATCACAGAGTGGGCTACTCCGCCTCCCCAAAGGTCTGGGAAGCCATAAAATAGATTTTTTAAAATCTCCATTTTTCTTTATCTATTAATGTAAATACTGAATTTTCAAAAACATTCTTTCTTATCGATTTCTGAAATCGATTGCAAAGGTATGGATAAAAACGAAAGCAAAACTCGTTTTATGTTTAAAAGCTACGAATACAGCTATAAGTGTTTTCTATAGCAAAAATAGGCTTTGCGGGCTTTTCTTTTCTCTTTCTCATGCATTTCTAGCCCTTTCTTTGCTCATTATATCAGTTTTTTTTCGTAATTTTGCAACCGGATTATTATAAACAGGAAAGAATATGCTGAATATTGATGAAATAAAAGATAAGAGAATTGCCGTGCTCCTTTCGGGAGGTGTCGACAGTTCGGTTGTGGTTTGGGAGTTTGCCCAGCTGGGCCTGCATCCTGATTGCTTCTACATCAAGATTGGTCCTGAGGAGAAAGAGGAGTGGGACTGCTCTTCGGAGGAGGACCTGGAGATGGCTACGGCTGTGGCTAGAATGTATGGGTGCAAGCTGCAAGTGGTTGACTGTCATCATGAATATTGGAACGAGGTAACCCGTTATACGATGGAGAAGGTGAAGGCGGGTTTTACGCCTAATCCGGACGTGATGTGCAACCGCCTGATTAAGTTTGGCGCCTTCGATGAGAAGATGGGTCACAACTACGACCTCATCGCCACGGGGCATTATGCGCAGACCGAAACGGATGAAAATGGCGATAAATGGCTTGTCACGAGTCCTGATCCAGTGAAAGACCAGACCGATTTCCTGGCTCAGATAGAGAGCTGGCAATTGAAAAAAGCGATTTTCCCTATCGGCCATCATATCAAGAATGAGGTTCGCGAGATAGCCGAAGAGGAGCATCTGATAAATGCCAAGCGCAAGGACAGTCAGGGAATCTGCTTCCTGGGACAGATAAATTATAATGATTATATCCGCCGTTATCTGGGCGAGAAGCCGGGCGATGTCATAGAGATGGAGACGGGCAAGCGCATAGGCGAGCACAAGGGTTTGTGGTTTCATACCATCGGCCAGCGCAAGGGCTTGGGCTTTGGCGGCGGTCCCTGGTTCGTGATTAAGAAGGATGTAGAGAACAACATCCTGTATGTGAGTCATGGTTATGATCCGCAGTCGGCATACAAGAAGGATTTTCCTCTCCATGATTTCCATTTCCTCACACGCGAGGTTGCGATGCAGAAGGTAACTTTCAAGATTCGTCATACGCCGGAGTATCATCCTGCTACGATAGAAAAGCTGGAAGACGGCCGCTGGATGATTCATTCAGAAGAGGCGATTCATGGTGTGGCTCCCGGCCAGTTCTGTGTAGTTTATGATGAGCATCATCATCGTTGCTATGGCTCGGGCGAGATTACGGTATAAATATTTTAAATTGAAAAAAGGGATGAGTCATCAATCTGATATTTTGATGATTCATCCCTTTTGTTTTATCTGTTTTTACCCTTCCCCGATAATGCTGTCCAGCAACTCCTGGCAGGCATCTTCGAGAAGCGTGATGACGAGCTCGAAGTCGCTATAGTCGCCATAATACGGATCGGGAACGGTGGTGTATTCGCGATGATGGGTCAGAAAATCGGCCATGCGCACTACTTTTTTCCTATCAGACTCTGAAGAAGCCATGGAGGTAATGGCACGGTAGTTTTCGTTGTCCATTACCACGATGGTTTCGAAACGGGCGAAGTCTGACTTCTGGAATTGGCGGGCATGGCTGTTGAAATTGTAGCCATGCTCGGCGCCACATTTGCGCATGCGGCTGTCGGGCAACTGACCTACGTGCCAGCCCCCGATGCCCGCAGAATCGATTTCAAACTCATCCTGAAGCCCCGCTTTTTCTACAAGACTCTTCATGATTCCCTCGGCTGCCGGAGAGCGGCAGATGTTGCCCAGGCAGATAAATAATACGGTATGTTTACCTTTCTTTGTCATGTTGCTAACTTTTTTGTTTGCAAAGTTAGCATAAATCTCTGTATTATGCAAGATTTTTCTTCATTTTTCTTCCCACAAATTCTTAATTCTCACTTTATTTCCGTATATTTGCAGCCAAAAAAAGCACATGACAACAACACTTATCATATTGGTTATTACGGTAGCCCTATTCATCTGGGGCAGGGTGAGGGCCGACATCGTGGCGCTTACCGCCCTGGCTGTACTCCTGGTTCTGGGTATTCTGACACCTGCCGAGGCGCTGGCGGGCTTCTCTTCGCCCATCGTCATCATGATGATAGGACTCTTCGTGGTGGGTGGAGCTATCATGCAGACCGGACTTGCCAAGCTTACGGGCAATAAGCTCATGGCGCTCTCGCGCGGCAACGAAACCATCACCTTCCTGCTCGTAATGCTCGTAACCTCCTTTATCGGCGCCTTCGTGAGCAATACCGGAACGGTGGCCCTCATGATGCCTATCATCATGAGCATAGCTGCAGGCTCGGGCATGCAGTCGTCGCGTTTTCTCATGCCGCTCGCCTTTGCCGGAAGTCTGGGCGGAATGCTCACCCTCATCGGTACGCCGCCCAACCTGGTTATCGATGAAGTATTGACCGAGAGCGGTTATCAGCCGCTTGCCTTCTTCAGCTTCTTCCCTGTGGGCATCATCGTCATCGCCATCGGCATCATCGTGCTCATGCCGCTCAGCAAAATCTTCCTCAGCAAAAAGCAGAGCGGTAAGAAAAAGAAGCAGAGCAAATCGCTTGATGACCTGGTAGACGAATATCAGCTGCTCGATAATCTGCATCGCTACATCGTGCCTAGCCGCCCTTCTGCCGCCCTCGACGAGAATGGCGAGCAGATGGATATCGTGGGCAAAACCCTGAAGGATCTGAGCATCCAGAAGAAATATGGCGTGAGTATCATCGAGATAAGAAACGAGAAGAAATCACGACTGGGACTGGTGAAGGATGTGAGCCAGAACATGGCGAAGAGCAGCAGCACCATTCAGGTTCACGATACCTTATATATAATAGGTGAGGAGGAGAAGATGAAACGCTTTGCCAGCGATTACGGCCTCAGGAAGATGAAGGATGTGAAGATTGATTTCTACGATCTGGGACTGACCGAAATCGTGGTGATGCCTACGTCTAATTTTGCCGGTCTGCGCATAGGCGAGGCTAATCTGCGCAAGCGATTCGGCATCAACGTGCTGGGCGTAAAGCGTGGCGATGAATATATTACCGACAATCTGATAGCCACCAAGCTGCATGTGGGCGATATGCTCCTGGTGCAGGGCGAATGGACCAATCTGGCTCATCTGGCTACCGATACGAGCAACTGGGTGGTTATCGACCAGCCAGAGAAGACTGCCAACAAGGTGCTCTTGGATTATAAGGCGCCTGTGGCGGCTGCCATCATGCTGCTGATGATTGCGATGATGGTATTCGATTTCATTCCTGTGGCTCCGGTCACGGCGGTCATCATCGCCGGACTGCTGACCGTCTTTGCCGGATGTTTCCGGAATGTAGAGGCGGCTTACAAGACCATCAACTGGGAGAGCATCGTGCTGATAGCCGCCATGATGCCGATGTCTACGGCTCTGGAGAAGACGGGTGCTTCTGCCTTGGTTTCTCAGGGGCTGGTAGAGAGTTTGGGTTCGATGGGACCTACGGCTCTCTTGGCAGGTATCTACTTCACCACTTCTCTGATGACGATGTTTATCAGCAATACAGCTACGGCTGTGCTGATGGCTCCTATTGCCCTGGTGGCGGCTCGGCAGGTAGGTGTGAGTCCTTATTCCTTCCTCTTTGCGGTTACGTTGGGCGCCAGCATGTGCTTTGCCTCTCCGTTCTCCACGCCTCCTAATGCGCTGGTGATGAAGGCGGGTGGCTATACGTTTATGGATTACGTGAAGGTAGGTTTGCCTCTGCAGATTATCATCGGCGTTGTGATGACCTTCGTTCTTCCGCTTCTGTTTCCTTACTAAGGATTTTTGATATCAAAATAAAAGCCCCTGATGTTTTTCCCGCATTGGGGGCTCTTTTTTTATCGGGTTAAATCAGGCTTTTTTATTTTCCCAATTAGAGAGATTTTTTTCTCCAACTGGGCTAGTGATTTTGCGCGCTTTCTGAATCACGATGCAAAGATACGAAATCCCGATTTATCAGTTGTGCGATAGCGTGCGATGCCGTGCGATAGCGGAACATTTTTCTCCAATCTCTTTTCTTCGTGTTCACGGAAGTTGGGAAAGATAGTTTCAGCGATGTTGGACAGTTGTTCCTTATTATAGCCCGAATCGGCAACAAGATAGGTCTTCATACGGTATGATTTCCCCTAATTGAGGGCGGAATACTGAAAAATAGCCCCATTTATCTCCACTTCGAGTATCGGGAAGAGCATCGGAAATAAGGTTTCCTGCATGTCTTTTGATGCCTGAGAGAGCAAAAGTTGCACCTATTCGGTGCCTTTTTCTGGCTTTTTCATCGTTGGAGCGGTTGAAATGGGGATATTGTACTTCAAATTCTTAGTCTATATTTCTATATAATTTATTGATTATGAGCCTTTTAGAGAGAAGTGGGGTTGGGTGGAGCGTTCCAGTTCCAGTTGTTCCAATTAATTTTTTGAGCGTTCCATTTTACCTTCTTATATATAACTATCTATATATTAAGTAGTTATAGAGTCTCTATAAAGGGATATTGTCCTATGAAAACCTATTTGGAACAATTGGAACAACTGGAACAACTGGAACGCTTGCCCGAAAATCATTTCTGTTTTGATCCTGTTACCGGCACCCCCGAAGTCCCCATTTCCTCTAGAAAGCCTCGACTCCGTTTTATCTCTTTTCACCCTCGCCGCTGAATGATTTCCTATCTTTGCTGCGTGTTTGAAAAATAACCTTTTCTTATGCCTTTGCAGAGTACCCGGCAAGCATGGACCTACCTTTATGCCATAAAGTTAAGATTATTATTTGGAATAAGCAAAGTTTTTGGGGCTTTTTCTTGGTGCTTTATCAAAAAATGAGTAGTTTTGTGCTCCAGACTTCCAGCACTCTGATGCTGGTGGATGCGGGCGGAGGAAACGGAATACTGGCGCAGCTGAAGAAGGTGAATGTTCAGATTTCTGATATTCATCACCTCTTCGTTACCCATGCGCATACCGACCATGTGTTGGGTGTGATCTGGGTAATCCGAATGGTGGCACAATGTAAGGGATATGAGGGATTGCTGCATGTGTATGGAAACGATAAGGTGATGAAGGTTATCAAGACCATCATCGATATGATTCTTGCCAAGAAGCAACTGGCTAAGGTGGCTGAAAGGGTGGTGTTCCATCAGCTGGAAGATGGCGATTGTTTCGAAGTGGGGGATATGAAGCTGGAATGCTTTGATATTCAGTCTACTAAGGAAAAGCAGTTCGGATTCCGAGCTGAGTTGCCTTCTTCTGATGAATCGGGTAAGCCTTTGGTCTTGGCGTGCCTGGGCGATGAGCCTTATAACGAGCAGAACCGACGCTACATAGTAGGGGCTGACTGGATGATGTGTGAGGCGTTCTGCCTCTATGCCGACCGCGATACGTTCAAGCCTTATGAGAAATGCCACAGTACGGCGCTTGATGCCGGAAAACTGGCGGAGGAACTGGGCGTGAAGAATCTTATCCTGTATCATACGGAGGAGAAAACGCTTGCTAATCGTAAAGAAAATTATACCCGTGAAGCTGCCGAGAACTTCAAGGGTAGAATCTTCGTTCCAGATGATTTGGAGGTAATCGAGCTGTAGGATTTTCTTTGTCCCACAGATTTCTTTGTCCCACAGATTTCACAGATTTACACAGATTCTTGACCTGTTCGGTCTTTGGATAAAAAGGCACGCAGATTTCGTAGATTTTTTTGTTTGGATATTTGGGGAATTTCCCTCCCGATTATGGCAAGAATGAATCTGTGTAAATCTGTGGTATTTGTGGGACTTTTGAAGAGACTCACTTTCCCTGCCTTTTTTAATCGCTTCTCCCTGTCTTTTTTAATACGCTTCTCCCTGCTCTATTTCTTCCTGCGTAATGCGCTTGCGATCGATGGCGCGCCAGGCAAAGACGATGTAGGCGAGCACGAACGGGATGAGGAGGGAGACTATCGCCATGGTGCGGAGCGTGAACTCGCTGCTGCAGCTGTTGGCGAGAGTGAGCGAACTCTGAAGGTCGATGTTGGATGGATAGTAGGCGGTATTGTTCCAGCCGGCTATCAGCAGCAGAACCAGCACGGTGAGCACGGTTCCGATGCCCGTAAACCAGATTCCCTTTCTATACTGCACGCTCCTCGATGACTTGAAAATGCCGAAAAGAACGAGTACTACACCTATTAATAATATTACAAGCAAGATTGGCATCTCCAGGAGATTGTGAAGATACTTCATACTCTCAATCGTAATGCCGGAAGAAGAAGTGCTGAATCCATCTTTTACCAGCAATCTGATGAGGAATGGCAGGAAGAACAATAGGAAGAGGAGGGCATTCCATGGCAACTGGCGGGTGCAGCACTCCTGAATCTGCTGGTGCTCGATGTTGTTCTTGATGTAGAGCATGCCCAGAATACGGGCTAGCATCAGTACGGCAAGTCCCAGCACTACGTTCCATGGGTCGAGCAGGGCATCAAGACCATGGCTGGCATTTGCCCAGCGGCTGATGACGGGTTGCAGACTGTTGGTAATATTGCCCTTGTCTATCAGGAAATTGCTGCCGTTGAAGAAGGTGGCTACGGCTCCGCCAAGAAGCAGCGGACCCACGATGCCGTTGATGATAAGACAAATCTGAAAGGTCTTCGGTCCAAGAAAATTACCTATCTTGTTCTGGAATTCATAGCTCACGGCTTGAATCACAAACGAGAAAAGGATGATCATCCACAGCCAGTAGGCTCCGCCGAAACTGGTGCTGTAGAACAACGGGAACGAGGCGAAGAAAGCTCCGCCGAAGGTGACGAGCGTGGTGAAGGTGAACTCCCACTTTCTGCCCGTGGAGTTGATGATGAGACGACGCTCTTCTTCCGTTTTTCCCAAACAGAAAATCAAGGTGTTGGCTCCCTGTACAAACATGAGAAACACCAGCAGGGCTCCTAATAATGATACGAGGAACCACCAGTATGATTGCAAAAATTCGTATGTCATAATACTAATGTCATAAAGTTAATTCATAATCTTAAGTTTATCATCTTAAGTTTTTATTCATATTCCGGTCCTTTCTTAATCTGCTTCACCAGGATGCTGATTTCTACGGCAAGCATGGTGGTGAAGAGTGCCAGGAAGATGAAGAAGGTGGTGGCCACGCTGCTTGCCTCGATGTCGGAGATGGCGGCACTTACTGGCAGCAGGTCTTGGATGGTCCAAGGCTGGCGACCGATTTCTGCTACTATCCAGCCCGATTCTGAGGCGATGTAAGCCAGCGGAATCATGATGATGGCGGAAATGAGGAACCATCGGTATTGGGCGATTTCCTTCTTATAGACCAGGAATAGGCTGAGGGCGAAGAAGAGAATGAGCAGGCAGCCTACTCCCACCATCAGGCGGAAGGCGTAGAAGCAGATCGGGATGCTCGGTACCAGTTCTTTGGCGTCCTTGATGTAACCATATCCGAAGTATTTCATATTCTCCCTGAGGATAGGGATCTGGTCTTTCGCCTTCGTTTCGCGATAGGTTTTCAGGGCAACTATCGCCTTCTTGCCCCGGGCTATCTTTTCCTGCACGGATGGTTCCCGGGTGCCATCCTCTTTAGTGTAACCCTTGATAATATCGTTTACGCCAGGCACGTAGCCATCGGCTGTGCGGGTGGCTAAGAACGAGAGCATGTTGGGGATGGCGATGCGCATGGCTGGCTCCTGCTCATTTTCGTAATCGGGCTGCCGGAAGGGATGAACGGCTGCTATCGCCGTGAGGCTTTCGCCGTTTCCACCATTATATAATGCTTCCATCGCAGCCAGTTTCATCGGCTGCACCTGTGCCACCTGATAGGCAGAGTTGTCGCCGGTCATCGCAGCCAGCAGGGTGGCGATGAGTCCTACTCCGGCACCCATCTTGATGCTCGCCTTCGCCAGTTGGGTTTCTCTCTTCTTCAGGAGATACCAGCAGCTTACGGCTACTACGAAGGTGGCGCCGATGATCCAGGAGGAAGTAACGGTATGGGTGAACTTGTTGATGGCGAATGGCGAGAGTGCCACATCCATAAACGAAGTCATCTCGAAGCGCATGGTGTCGGGATTGAATTCCTGCCCTACAGGATATTGCATCCAGGCGTTGGCTACGAGAATCCACCAGGCAGAAATGGTGGCGCCAAGTCCCGTGAGCCAGGTGGAGGCAAGGTGGAAGCCCCGGCTCACCTTATCCCAGCCGAAGAACATTACGGCTACGAAGGTGCTCTCCATGAAGAATGCCAGGATGCCTTCGATAGCTAGGGGAGCGCCGAACACGTCGCCCACGAACCAGGAGTAGTTGCTCCAGTTGGTGCCGAATTCAAATTCCAGGATGATGCCTGTGGCAACGCCCATGGCGAAGTTCACGCCAAAGAGTTTTTGCCAGAAACGGGTTACGTGCTTCCAGAATGGTTTGTTGGTGCGGTAGTAGCATGTTTCGGCGATGCCCATGATTACTGCCAGTCCCAGGGTGAGCGGCACGAACAGCCAATGGTAGATGGCCGTGAGTGCGAATTGCGCCCTCGACCAGTCGATGGTGGCTGATGTAATGTCTAACAATAGATTTGTCATCATAGTTGAATGGTTTTAGAATTGTTATTATATAATGTTTTTGTATTTCTTTCGATGTGAAGGTTGCGGGGATTCAGAATCTTATCTGTTCAGAATTTCCTTGGAAACGAAGCCAGCCTTGTCTCCGTTCTTGGCATTCGTATTGATAAAATCTGGAAAGAAAAAGAGCTTGAGCACCAGGAAGATGATGGCAAGCTTGATGAGGATGACAGCCCAGAGCGTCTTGCCCAGGGTCATCGTCCTGAAACCATCGTAATAGAGATGGAAAATCCGGGACAGCAGTCCTTGTTTCATCGGTTTTACATCCGTTTTCATCAGGTTTTTATCCTTTTTCTTCTGCATAAGCACTCCTTCTTAAAAAAATCTGCTGCAAATCTACAATAAAATTATGTAACTACCAAATATTTTCTTGAAAAAGTTACAAAAAGATTGCTTTCAGGTATCCCATAAGGGAGTTATTTTAAAGTTTTTCTTTTTTTTTATGGAATAAGGCTTGCCGTTTCATCAGAATTTATTATCTTTGTCCCCTAAAACATAGAAACATTTTAATCAGAAATAATCAGAAGAAATGATGAATATAGAATCAGTTAGAGAGTATTGCCTCTCGCTTCCCCTCGTAACCGAGGCTTTTCCTTTTGATGAGCAGACCTTGGTGTTTCGCATTTTGGGCAAGATCTTTGCCTGTGTTGACCTGGAGCGCCCCGAGTGGGTTACGATGAAATGTAATGCCGATTACGCCTTCGAACTCCGGGAAGTGCATCCCGAAATAGAAGGCGCATGGCATTGGAATAAGAAATACTGGAATCAGGTAAACCTTTATGGCACGCTGGAAGATGATTTCATCCAGGCCCTGATTCGCCACAGTTATTCCGAAGTGGTGAAGAAACTCAAGAAACAGGAGCGGATGGAGCATCCGGAAATGCTGGATGTGAAGGAATAGGGAGAATTATTCATTTTTTCTGTAGTTTGGGTAATGCGTGTTTTCAAGATTCTTCGTATCTTTGCACCCAGAAATCATAATCAATACTGCGTTAAATTAATATTTAATCGTCTGTAAATCAATAACTTATATTAAGAAATGCTTATGAAAACTTAACTATAAAAAGTTGGTCAAGTCGCTGATTTTCAGTAACTTTGCAAATCACGACAAACGCAA
>ONZV01000427.1_pt1 | contig 29530 bp, 24 predicted proteins | sample 1671561 | NCBI WGS metagenome assembly ONZV01 (sample SAMN06348169, study PRJEB24527) | human gut metagenome | reverse complement strand
TCTAATTTCTATTAACATCTATTTCACTGTTCCTTAAACTTCATTTTTCATGTCATCCCTACAAACTGGAATTTATATTGCAATCATTTTTTCTTTAATTCTAGAATATTCTTCTCTATCTGCTGTATAACCCCCCTGAAATCATCATCCGTTTTTCCTGTCGGATCTTCAAGTTTCCAGTTGTCATCAAACGCTCTGCCGATAAACGGACAACCTACATCACAACCCATGGAGATGGCGATGTCCGGCTCCGGAATATCTGTAATGAGCTTGGAATACTGCGTTTTCTCCATATCGATGCCGTAAAGCTCCTTCATCAGTCGGACGGCATCCTGATTGATCTGGGGCTTGGTTTCCGTTCCGGCGGAATAGAACGCAAACTCGTTCCCACGCAGATGCTTTCCCAGTGCCTCTGCAATCTGGCTACGGCAGGAGTTGTGTACGCAGATAAAGGCGACCTTTGGCTTTTTCATTTTCTTACCTTCTTCAAAATGGCGATGACCTCATCCTTTTTCAGCACCTTGCCGTAGGACACCACCTGACCGTCCACCACCAGTGCAGGTGTGGTCATCACACCGTAGGCGGCGATTTTTTCATATTCTTTCACATGGTCAATGGTGGTATCCATACCAAGCGCACGGAGCGCATCCACTGTTGCAGTTTCCAAGGCGTTGCACTTGGCACACCCGCCGCCGAGAATTTTGACGCCTGTTTCCTTCTTTTCACTTTCCGCCTCCTGTATTTTCTCTGGAGTGCAACTGCCGCCACAGCAGCAGGTTTGTGTTTTCTCTTTTTTCTTTCCGAATCCGAAGATTGACATGATTATTGTCCTCCAAAATTATAAGATAGTTCCCTGAAACAGATTAAACAGATAGCCCACAAGAATGATTCCGGCGGTGCAGAATGCAATGAAGATGCCCAGCAGCTTCGGCTTGACCGCCTTGCGCAGCATAATGATGGACGGCAAAGAAAGCGTTGTCACGCCCATCATGAAGCTGAGTACCGTGCCGAGCTGTGCACCCTTAGCAAGCATTGCTTCCGCAATGGGGATGGTTCCAAAAATATCGGCGTACATGGGGATACCGATGATCGTTGCCAAAATCACCCCAAAGGGATTGCTGCTCCCCAGCACAGATTTTACCCAGATTTCAGGAATCCAGTTGTGAATGACCGCTCCGATGCCCACGCCGATGAGAATGTACGGGAACACCTTCTTGAAGGTTTCTGTCACATGATCCTTTGCATAGGTGAAGCGTTCCTTCTGGGTCAGCGTTGGAGAATCAATGTTCACGGCAGAAGCCTTACGGATAAATTCCTCCACTTGATTTTCCATGTGCAGCTTTTCAATCAGTGTGCCTCCTGCCACGGCGACCGCAAGTCCCAGTACTACATACAGGACGGCGACCTTTGTGCCAAATATGCTCATCAGCAGCACAAGGCTGCCGAGATCTACCATGGGCGAGGAAATCAGAAACGAAAAGGTCACGCCCAGTGGAAGCCCCGCACTGGTGAAGCCGATGAACAGCGGAATGGACGAACAGGAGCAGAATGGTGTAACAGTGCCCAGCAATGCCGCAATGCAGTTCGCCCCAATGCCGTGAAATCGTCCCATAATCTTTCGGCTGCGCTCCGGCGGGAAATAGCTCTGAATATAGGAGATGACGAAAATCAGAACGCAGAGCAGAATAGTGATCTTGATAACATCGTAGAGAAAAAACTGCACGCTGCCGCCAATCCGCTTTGTTGTATCCAGTCCAAGAGCCGACAACAGGCTGCCTATCAGTGCATTTAGCCATTTCATGCCCAGAATCTGATCTGTGATAAATTGTCCAATCAAGAGCAGCACCTTCCTTCGTCATCCGAACCGCAACAAGTCAGACTGTCAATAAACGCCTTGAAGTCGGTCAGGGTTTCACAGTTGAGAGAATAGTGATGCCACTTACCCTCCTTGCGGGCATTCACCAAGCCGCAATCGCAGAGTACTTTCATGTGGTGAGAAAGAGTTGGCTGGGTTATCTCGAACCGCTCCAGCAGTTTACAGCCGCATTTTTCGCCGTCAGAGATCATCTTAACAATCTCCAGCCGGTTGCTGTCCCCCAATGCCTTGCAAATCAAAGCCACATCCATAGATTTCATAATTTACACCTCACATAGATTATTATCTATGTGATGATTATAGCAAACAGATAGATGATTGTCAATGTGTTTGCAATAAAAAAACTATGTATCATTCTACATAGTTCAAAAATCGGACGTCACTAATTCCGTTATGACAACTTCCGATTTGTCTTTTTCTTTCTGAAAATGGGCAATCCCGATTGGAATTGCCCACTCATTGCACTAATTATGCGATTTTTTCTTGCTTGCACCGATTTCTGCATCAATTGATGTAAGTTTGATGTAAATCGCTGTTTTTTTAGTTTTTTATCAAATGAAGTACGTCCCGTCTATTTGGTAAAACGGTACATCTTTACATCATCTTAATAGAGCTTTGCACCTGCGGGGATATGGTTATCGACCATGAGGAGGTGAAGCTTTTCTTCGCCTTCTTCTTCGTGAACTGCGCTGAGGAGCATACCGCAGGAGTCAATGCCCATCATTGCTCTCGGCGGAAGATTTGTGATAGCGATAAGAGTCTTTCCAACCAGCTCTTCCGGCTCATAATAAGCGTGGATACCGCTTAAAATTGTGCGGTCTGTGCCCGTGCCGTCATCAAGAGTGAACTGTAAAAGTTTCTTCGACTTCTTAACAGCCTCGCAAGCCTTGACCTTTACTGCACGGAAATCTGACTTTGAGAATGTTTCAAAATCAACATATTCTTCAAACAAAGGCTCAACTTTTACCTTTGAGAAGTCAATCTTTTCTTCAACAACAGCGTTCTTTGTTTTCGGAATACCCGACGGCTTTTTGTCGGAATCCAAGCTCTTCATTGTCGGGAAGAGGAGAACATCACGGATTGCGGCTGAATCTGTGAGGAGCATACACATTCTGTCGATACCAAAGCCGATACCGCCTGTCGGAGGCATACCGATTTCAAGTGCGTTGAGGAAATCCTCATCGGTTGTGTTAGCCTCATCATCGCCCTGTGCAAGAAGTGCCTCCTGAGCCTTAAAACGCTCTCTCTGGTCAATCGGATCGTTAAGCTCTGAATAAGCATTAGCCATTTCCCAGCCGTTCATAAAGAACTCAAATCTCTCAACATAATCGGGATTTTCGGGTTTCTTCTTTGTAAGCGGAGAAATTTCAATCGGATGATCCATAACGAAAGTAGGCTGAATCATATGCTCTTCTGCAAATTCTTCAAAGAAAAGGTTGAGGATGTCGCCCTTCTTGTGGCGTTCTTCAAACTCAACACCATTTTCCTTAGCAATTGCCTTTGCCTCTTCATCAGAATGAATTTCGTTGAAATCAACACCTGAATACTTTTTAACAGCGTCAAGCATTGTAATTCTTTCAAACGGCTTGCCAAGATCCATTTCAATGCCGTTGTATGTGATTGTTGTTGTGCCGAGAACCTCCTGTGCAACATGGCGATAGAGGTTTTCGGTAAGATCCATCATACCGTTGTAGTCGGTATATGCCTGATAAAGCTCCATAAGAGTAAACTCAGGGTTGTGACGGGTGTCAACACCCTCGTTACGGAATACTCTGCCGATTTCGTAAACCTTTTCAAGTCCGCCTACGATAAGTCTTTTGAGGTAAAGTTCAAGAGAAATTCTGAGCTTTAAATCCTCGTCAAGAGCGTTGAAGTGAGTAAGGAACGGACGAGCCGATGCACCGCCGGCATTTGCAACGAGCATAGGAGTTTCAACCTCCATAAAGCCCTGATTGTCAAGGTAACGGCGGATACTGCCGATAATTTTTGAACGCTTTACAAAGGTATCCTTTACCTCGGGATTCATAATAAGGTCAACATAACGCTGACGGTAACGAAGGTCTGTATTTGTAAGACCGTGATACTTTTCGGGGAGGGGTTTGAGTGATTTGGAAAGGAGCTTAACCTCTTTTGCATGAACAGAAATTTCGCCCATTTGCGTTTTGAAAACAAAGCCCTTTACTTCAACGATATCGCCGATATCCCACTTTTTAAGGAAACCGTATTCTTCTTCACCGAGATCGTCAAATTTTGCAAAAATCTGGATTTTGCCCGAACGATCCCAAAGGTCCATAAACGAAACCTTGCCCTTGCCTCTTTTTGAAAGCAAACGGCCTGCAACGCATACGTCTTTGTTTTCGTACTCTTCAAAATTGTTTTTAATTGTTTCCGTGAGAACATCACGGGCACTTGTTGTAATTACAAACGGATCTCTGCCTGCTTTTTTGAGGGCGTCAAGCTTTTCGTATCTGACCTTGATAACATCGCTTGTGCCGTTCTGCTGTGGCTTCTGACTCATTTCCAATCATTCCTCTCTTTTCAACATCAATAAATCTGACGGATTGCAAAAGCAGAATCCGTCAGCAAAAATTCAATAGATAAACAAATTACTTTGAGATTTCAAGAATCTTAAATGCCTTTACTCCGCCGGGAGTTTCAACCTCAACAACATCACCGACACATCTGTCCATAAGAGCCTTGCCCACAGGTGATTCGTCAGAAATTTTGCCCTGTGCGGGATTTGTTTCGTTAGAACCCGAACCAACGATTTTGTATGTCATCTGTCTGTCTGTGCCAACCATTTCGATTGTAACAACAGAAGTGAGGTGTACCTTATCGTTAGATGTTTCGGACTCATCAATAATCTGAGCAGTTTTGAGGATAGACTCGATAGTAGCGATTCTTGCCTCCATAATAGCCTGCTCGTTCTTTGCGTCATCATATTCACTGTTCTCGGACAAGTCGCCGTAGGAACGGGCTACCTTGATTTTCTCTGCAATTTCTTTACGCTTGACATTTTTTAATTCTGCAAGTTCCTCTTCAAGATTTTTAAGACCTTCCGCAGTAAGCATTGTTGGTTTAGCTGCCATTTTATATCGTTCCTTTCAGTTAATACCGCACCTGCACAAGCGTGCATACGGTATAAAATTCTTTCATATCAGCAAAAAACTGCATATAGATTTATTATAATTTTTTTCACACCGATTGTCAAGCAAAACGGGCAAGATAACTGCAAAGAGATTTCACCGTCTGCGCCTCATTGTCATTACGGCACAAATCGGGAACAATTGAACCGAGCTCGTACTGTGAACCGAGTGTATAGAGTGCTGAGCAGAAGTATTCCTCCGACAATCCCTCAGGCCGCAAAAGTGCGAATCCGTTCGGCATTTTAAAGCAATAGCGAAAATACACAAAGCCCTTTATATTTTCCTTAGGTCTGCCGTTTGTGAGGATAACCGCATCATTTCTTACAGGCAGATTTTCTTCAATTTCAAACGGTGCAATGACAAGGTCACAATTTGAAAGCTGTTCACGGTGGTGAGTAACAACGGCACACGCACCTGTTTCTTCGGCAATTGTATTCAGCTCATCATAGAACACATCTTCGTTGTCTGTGATAATACAGGCATTGCCCGTATATTTCAACACAAATGAAACAAGGTCGGTGCATTGAGCGTCGGGATCATAAATTCCGACCGTCAGCCTTTCGGGAGCGTCAAATTTGCTGAGGGCAAAAAGTGCCATATTTGTACAAAGTCTTGCCGAAAAAAACGGCGAGTAAAAACGCTTGTAACCGCTGTCGTTCGGGAAAGTCATTTCTTCGCAACACAAAAGTCTTGTACGCTGATTGCCGATTGCCCTGTCAATTTTATTGAGATTGACCTTTTCTCTGCGACAGATGTATGTAAGCTGTTTTACGCTTACGCCCCTTGCCCTTTTGATTTCAACGCACACCTTGTCCCCTCTCAGCCTGTTAAAAAATCCCCTTATTTTCCCGCACTTTTCGGGAAACACAACATTCAATGAAGTAATCAAAACAAAAACCTCCGCATATTTACTTATTTAAGTATATGCGAAGGCTTTTAAATTAATTATCAAATTGTGTATGTACAGATTAATATTCTGACATCGGGTTGTATTTTACACCGTTAAGACGGCATTCGTAGTGGAGGTGAGGTCCTGTAGAGTTACCTGTTGAACCGACATAACCGATAATCTGTCCTCTTGAAACATAATCGCCTGTGCCGACTGTAAGACTTGTAAGGTGACCGTAAACTGTCATCTTACCCTCAGCGTGGCTGATCATTACATAGTTACCGTAACCGCCGCCACAGCCACAGCTGTAGCTCTTGCCCCAGTTGTGTGTACAACTGCTGTTGCTTGCGATAACAGTACCGTCGGCAGCCGCAACAACGGGAGTTCCCATAATGCCTGCGCCGGCAATATCAATTCCGCCGTGGTTATAAGTTTCTCTGTCTTCTCTCCACGGTGATGAAAGATATGTAAAGCCCGGTGTCGGCCATGCAAAGCCCGAACCTGACGGAACAATTACAGATGATGAACCCGAGCTTGAAGAGCCTGAGCTTGATGAACCCGAACTGCTTGAGCCGCTTGATGAACTGCTTGAAGAGCTGCTTGATGAACTGCTTGAGCTCTGTGAAGCCTTAGCAGCGTGTTCCGCAGCAGCCTTTTGAGCGGCATAGTACTCGCTGATTTTAGCTTCAATCTCATCACTCTGCAAAGCCGCACTTTCCAAGGAATGCTGTGCCTCGGAATTTGATGCGTAAAGATTTTTAAGAATATCGTCATTATCTGAAATAAGTTTATTAAACTCGTCCTGATCCGACTTCAATGACGCCTGCTGAGTTTCAAGGTCTTTCTTGTCGGACTCAAGGGATTCCTTCTTGGTGCTGAGCTCGTCCAGCTTTGTCTGGATTTCGCTGATAAGCTCCTTGTCGCTGTTTGCAAGGCTCTTTACAAGCTCCATCTTATCAATAAGGTCAGAAAAATCCTTTGCACCGAAAATGATTTCAAGGTCGGTTGCATTGCCTGACATATAGAGAATTCTGAGTCTGTTTGCAAGTGCATCAAACTGATCCTCAACTTCCGAAAGTCCCTTGTCATAAGCGTCCTGCTTTTCCTTAATATCATCGTTAAGGCTTGAAATTTTCTCACGGGTTACTGCAATTTTTTCATCAAGAACCTGAACCTTGCTTACAAGGGCGCTCTTGTATTCTTCCTTTTCTGCGATGTCAGACTTTGTATCATCAAGAATCTTCTGATACTTCTGATTTTCCTGTTCAAGCTGCTGAAGCTGTTGTTCAAGGTCTGAGATGCTGTCCTCAGCAGAAACAACAGTCGGGATTGCCATTGGAATTGAAATCATGCATACGCAGAGCATTGCACATAAAATTCTTTTTAATTTGTTCATTGTAATCTCCTCCTTTAAGATTTCTGTCGGGATTACCAACCGAGTATTTCGTTACTTTCCATTTTGAGGTATTTTCTGATTGAAATAAAGCTGCCGAAGAAGCCGATAACAATACCTGCAATTGCAAACAAGCCGCCTGTAATCCAGATGACATTGTTAATCGGAATGAAATCAATCGGAACAATCTGATAAACAAGAGCCTGTGCAGTCTCATAGAGGATTGCAATTGCGCCTGTTGAAACAATTGCGGAAATAAGTCCGATTATCATACCTTCAATAAGAAACGGCCATCGTACAAACGAGTTCGTTGCACCAACCGATTTCATAATGCTGATTTCAAATCTTCGTGAATACATTGTCGCACGAATTGTGTTGGCAATGATGAAAATTGAAATGATTGTCAGCGCACAAACAACCGCAATACAAATCATATTGACAAGATTGCTGATGTCCGTAAGCTTCTTTGCAAGCTCACGGTGGTTGCTTATGCTGTCAACACCGTCAATTTTTTTAATCTGAGCAACAGTATCGTCATACTTCGACAAGTCCTTCATAACTACAATGAAAGAATCGGGGAGTTTGTTTCTGCCCTGCATCTCGGCAAAAAGATCATCGCCGAGAGTAGATTTATACTGCTTTATCGCATCTTCCTTTGAAAGAAAGGTTGCCGACTCAACATTGTCAAGCTTTTCAATTTCTTTTCCTACATAAACAGCCTCAAGCTGTGAATATCCGTCTTTAATGTATACAGAGGTTTCGTTTGACTTGCCGACAGATTCAACAACATTGTCAACATTCATCGAAAAAAGTGCCGCCGCACCTGTGAGAACAAGACAGCTTATAAGTACGCAGACAGAAGCGATACTCATAATACGGTTGTTCCACACATTTTTGAAACCTTCTTTTGCCAAATAACCAAATCCGGTCATATCAAAAATCCTTTCAAAATCCTATTTGCGCAAACGCATTATTCCGGAACAACCACTGCATTATCGGGATAATCCGGTGTATTTTCTTCTTCACCGCTGTCATCACCGTAATCGTCAGTATAGTCATCTTTAACAAACAAATCCTTGGTGTCGCTCTTAATTTTTCCGTGGTCAAGAACAACAACTCGTCTGTCAAACTCACGAACAAGGTCATGTTCATGCGTTACAACAATAACGGTTGTGCCTGTTGCGTTAATTTCATTGAGAAGCTCAATGATTTCGTGTGACATCTCGGGGTCAACATTACCTGTCGGCTCATCGGCAATAATAATTTCGGGGTTATTCACAAGGGCTCTTGCAAGGCTTACACGCTGTTGCTCACCACCCGAGAGTTCACTCGGTCTGTTTTTCATCTTATCTTTAAGACCAACAAGCTCAAGCACATACGGAACACGCTTTTTAATTACTGCCGAAGGTTTTCCGACAGCACGCATCGCAAACGCAACATTGTCGAAAACATTCATTTTGTCAATAAGTCTGAAATCCTGAAAAACAATGCCCATATGACGGCGCATATAAGGAACCTTGCTCCTTCTCAGCTTTGTAACATCAGTGTCGTTGATAACGATTTTGCCCGATGTCGGAGTCTCCTCATGCATAATGAGTTTAAGAAATGTACTCTTGCCTGCGCCCGATGCACCGACAATAAATACAAACTCGCCCTTATCAATACTCAGCGTAATACCGTAGAGAGCATGAGTGCCATTAGGGTATGTTTTAGACACATTTATAAAATCAATCATAAAGTCACCTTTGTTTTGTAGTTATTGTACAAATACTCATAAAAAGTCAAAACGCCCAGAGCACAGCGAACGCACTATGCTCGGGCACACTTTAACTAAATCAGTATTTTGTAGGACTTGCGTTGAGGTATTTCTTAACCATAAGAGCTACCTTGAACACGATTGCATCCTCAAACTCACGGAGGTCAAGACCTGTGAGCTTTTTAATTTTTTCAAGTCTGTACACAAGAGTGTTTCTGTGTACAAAAAGCTTTCTTGATGTTTCGGAAACATTGAGGTTGTTTTCAAAGAAACGCTGGATTGTAAAGAGAGTTTCCTGATCAAGGCTCTCAATTGAACCACGCTTGAAAACTTCTTTGAGGAACATTTCACACAATGTTGTGGGAAGCTGATAGATAAGACGGGCAATGCCGAGGTTATCATAGCTTACGATTGTACGGTCTGTGTCAAATACCTTTGCAACCTCAAGAGCCGACTGAGCCTCCTTAAAGCTTCTTGCAAGATCCTTGATGCCTGTAACCGTTGTGCCGATACCGACAACACAGTGTGTGTAGAACTCGCTCGAAAGTGTGTCTGAAATCGAGCTTGCAAGCTTTTCAAGGTCACGGCTCTCTGTGTCGGGTTTAATTTCCTTAACAAGTGCAATTTCAACCTCGTTAATGTTTATAACAAAGTCCTTTGACTTGTCCGGGAAAAGATTCTGAACTATATCATAAGCGGAAACATCTGTTTTTGAAACAATTTTAATAAGCAGACACACACGGGAAACCTCGCTGTTAAAGTGAAGCTCTCTTGCTTTAAGGTAAATGTCACCCGGAAGAATGTTGTCAAGAATAACATTCTTAATAAAGTTTGAACGATCATACTTTTCGTCATAATACTGCTTGATGCTTGCAAAAGAAACCGACAAAAGCTGAGCATACTTCTGAGCATACTCATCGGTACCCTGAACAAATACTGCATAATCATACTTTGCATTGCTGCCGAAAGATCTGTATGTATAGCCGTTCACAACAAACGGTGCTGTCGAGCTGAGTGTTTCGGAATTAACGCTCTCGTTTACCTCGCCGATTTTTCCAAGCTCGGAGCAGGCAATAACAACCGAAGTCTCGTCAATTACGCCAATCGTTCTGTCGATTGCGTCTTTCATCTGGTGTACAATACCTTGAAATAATCTGTTTGACATAAATTTTTACCTCGTTTTCTCCGCAGTTATATATTGTGATTGTAAAAGAGTTCAATAAAATACAATCTGTCTCATATACATATTACACAAAAACGAGAAAAAAATCAACCTCTATTTACAATTTTTCTTGAATTTTTTTAGAGAATTTGCATAATCAGCAACAAGTTACAGTTTTGAAAGCAAAATTAAACAATTGTTACAAAGTCTTATTTGTTTTTTAATATATCACAACATTGTGTTGTTTTTGTGACAAAATACGAAAAATATCTATTCATCACGGTTAATCAATTATAAAATTTAAATGCAAATGGGTTTTGAAAGTTATTGCGCTTACGGCAACAATCGTTTTCCTTCTGCAAACGCAAAGACGGCGGAGCATAACGCTCCGCCGTAAAAACCAAATTAAATTATAATCAGTTTGTGATTGTTTTCTCAGTATCCTTATCAAAGATATGGAGTTTGCTGAGGTCGAAAGCAATCTCAATGTCGTCGCCCGGCTTAGCTGTTGAAGTAGGTTCAACACGAGCTGTGATAGGTGTACCGTTGATATTTACATAGAGATAAATTTCAGCGCCCATAAGCTCGGTAACATCAACATTGGCTTTGAGAAGACACTCAGCCTTAGCAATTTCTTCAGGCTCATCGTGAACATGCTCAGGACGGATACCCAAAACAACTTCCTTGCCAACATAGTTGTCGAGGTCAGCATTGACCTTTGACTCCGGAACAGGAACGTGATACTTGTCAAAATCAAGAGTATACTTGCCGCCGTTCTTAGAGAGAACAGCGTTGATGAAGTTCATCTGAGGTGAACCGATAAATCCTGCAACGAACATATTGCAAGGCATATCATAAAGATGCTGAGGAGTATCAACCTGCTGAATGAAACCGTCTTTCATAACAACAATTCTTGTACCCATTGTCATAGCCTCTGTCTGGTCATGGGTTACATAGATAAATGTTGTGCCGAGACGCTGATAAATTTTTGAAATCTCTGTTCTCATCTGAGCACGGAGCTTAGCATCAAGGTTTGAAAGCGGTTCGTCAAGAAGGAATACCTTCGGGTTACGAACGATAGCACGACCGAGAGCAACACGCTGTCTCTGACCGCCTGAAAGAGCCTTTGGCTTTCTGTCAAGATACTGCTCGATACCAAGGATTCTTGCAGCCTCTTCAACTCTTCTCTTAATCTCTTCCTTAGAGAACTTACGGAGTTTAAGACCGAATGCCATATTATCATATACAGTCATATGAGGATAAAGAGCATAGTTCTGGAATACCATTGCGATATCTCTGTCCTTAGGAGCAACATCGTTTGCGAGTGTATCGCCGATGTAAAGCTCACCCTTTGAAATATCCTCAAGACCTGCAATCATTCTGAGGGTTGTTGATTTACCGCAACCTGAAGGGCCAACGAGAATGATGAATTCTTTGTCGGCAATTTCAAGATTGAAGTCTGTAACAGCAGTTACACCGCCGTCATAAATCTTGTAAACATGTCTTAATGAAACATTTGCCATTGTGTATAAACCTCCAATTAGTCGATAACGATAAAGTCCTTAGCTTTATTACATACAATAATATACCACTTTTCGCACAATTTGACCATACCGAAATTGACCAAAGATATATGCATTATTTTATTTAAAACCGACACAGGATAAAATTCAGATGCATTTTTTAGTGTATATTGCCGATAAAAACCGACTTTTTATCCAAATTCGTTAACAATTTGCACTCGCCTATGTGCAAATTGCTATCAAGGTACAAACCGCCTATTGAAATTCGTTGAAGATGCACAACTTTTAATCCACAACACAAAAACATTTTTTTAACCTGATGATATTTACCCTCACAAATTGTGACAATTCCTGTTTTTTTATCATTTTCGTCACATTCAAGCACGGCACTGCGACACTTCGTACCGTCAGAGAACTCAATTCCGTCAGAAAAAGCCTTTACGGTATCATCTGTAATTTCTCCGTCAAGCTGCGCAATATACTTCTTGTCCACATGCTTTTTAGGCGAGGTTATGCTGTGCGCAAAGTCACCGTCATCTGTAATAAGAAGCAGTCCCTCCGTATCACGGTCAAGTCTGCCGACGGGAAAAAGTCCCTTTCGTTTCATATCCTCGGGGATAATGTCAATAACAGTCTTAAACTGTCTGTCCTCGGTTGCCGACACAACTCCCGCAGGCTTGTTCATCATTATATATATGTATTTGCTGTAATTCAAAGCCTGTCCGTCCACAACAATTTCATCCTTGTCGGGGTCAACCTTTGTATCAGGCTTTTTACAGATTTTTCCGTTCACAAGAACCGCACCGCTTTTTATGAGCTTTTGAACCTCTTTTCTGCCGTCGGCTCTTTGTGACGAAATAATTTTATCAAGTCTTTCCATCTTATTCAACAAGCGGCAGATTTTTACTGCCGTATTCTCCGTTTGTAATGTGTCCGCCGATTACCCTGTTTTTGTAAACAAGCAAAACGGCATTGTTATCCTTTGGCTTTTCCAGGGGAACTGTAATCTCCGTAACCTCTTTGCCCTTGAATTTTCCGAGGTCAAGTCCGATTTTCTTCTGAAGTTCGTTGTATTCCTCATAATATTTATTAAAATCCGACGGAATTACAACTGACCTTTTCTCAGGCTTTGCGTCGGCGGTTTCAACTCCGAACTGTTCAAGGAATTTTTTCTCCTCACCGTCATTAAGCACAAGAGAATACTCCCCTGTTTTATCACTTACGGCTGTATCGGGCAACCGTGAATTTATTGCAACCGTGACGGCTGTACATATTATTGCCGCTGTTACGGACAGCACCGCCGCCAAAATTACTGTTTTTTTAGCCTTGATTTTAAAATCAAAAACGAACATTGTAAATCCTCCGCACATTTTATTCTCTGATAAAATGTATGCGAAAAATCTTCGGATAATTCCGTTTGTCCGATTTCAAATTATTTACTTTGTAAGAACATCCAAGAGTTCAGCCGTTGTTTTTACAAACACCCTGCCGCCCTCTTTTTTCATGCTTTCAAGGTCGCCGTAGCCGTATTCAACACCGACAAAATCAACACCGCAAAGTCTTGCGCCCTTTGTGTCAAACCAAGTGTCGCCTATCATGACGATATTTTCTCTGTCATTTTCAAGGCTGCCGCCCAATCTTTCAACTGCATACGGAATAAGGTCTTTTTTATCTTTTCTGCTGCCGTCAAGTGTTGAACCGCAGATTGCGTCAAACATATCATGCACACCGAGAAGGTCTGTAATTTCTTCGGCAAACTTTTCATACTTTGACGAACACACGGCAAGCTTTGCACCGCTGTTTTTAAGCTCTGCAAGAACCCTGTCAATGCCGTCATAAAGCTTGTTCACAAGCTTGCCCTTAGTGTTGTAGTATTCACGATAAATCTCAACGCCTCTTGCCGATTCTTCCTCATTGAAATGGCAGATATTGCGGAATGTATCGAGCAACGGCGGTCCGATGTACAATGTGTAATCGTCAAGATTCGGCAACGGCTTGCCCATACTTTTAATTGCGTTTTCAAGTGACTCTCTTATGCCCAATGCGCTCTCGCTGATTGTGCCGTCAAGGTCAAACAGATAATATTTGTACTTATTCATCAAACTTGCTGTCCGCCTTCATCTGAAATTTTTCTGATTTTACGCTTACTCTTGTGTGAGTGCCTCTTGCAATTTCACCCTTTTTATCTTCGGCAAAAACTTCAAAATTAAACATTCTGCCGTCAACGCTTTTGAGAACGGCTGTTGCCGTAACCTCAGCACCTAGAGGAGTAGGGCTTGTGTGCTCAATTGAAATCATTGTACCTACTGTTGTAAGCTCATCGTTGTCAAGAACCTTGTCTGCAAGAGCTGCGGCGGCATTTTCCATAAGAGCCACAACGCACGGAGTTGCAAGCACACAAAGACTGCCGCTGCCCATTGAAACGGCAAGATTTTCTTCTTCCACCTTAATTGTTACAGAATATGTATTTATTTCGCTCATAAAAATTTCCTTTCTTATTGTTTAAAGCAATTTTATGTGATATACTTAACAAAGTGTGCATTACTCGTCTGTGAATTGACAGAGTAAGTATCCATACGATATAATAATACAATATTCAGTGAAAATAGGCAAGCATTGCCCGAATATTATTTGAGGTGAAAATAAATGAAACTCGGAATCGTCGGACTTCCAAATGTCGGCAAAAGTACTCTTTTTAACGCAATTACAGATGCAGGTGCTCAGAGTGCAAACTATCCTTTCTGCACAATTGAACCGAATATCGGTGTTGTTGCAGTTCCGGACAAAAGACTTGATAAACTTGCGGAAATGTATGATCCTGACAAATATACTCCTGCATCAATTGAATTTGTAGATATTGCAGGTCTTGTAAAGGGTGCGTCAAAGGGCGAGGGACTCGGCAACAAGTTCCTTTCAAACATCCGTGAATGTGACGCTATCGTTCATGTTGTCCGTTGCTTTGAAAACGATGACATTATCCATGTTGAAGGCAACATCAACCCTGCCCGTGACATTGAAACAATTAATCTTGAGCTTATTCTCTCCGATGTTGAAATGCTCGAACGCAGAATTGACAAGACAAAGAAAATGCTCAAGGGCGATAAAAAGTATCAGAAAGACATCGACCTTTTTGAAAGAGTTCTTGCCGCACTCAACGAGGGCAAGCCTGCAAGAAGTGTTGAATGTGACGATGACGAAAAGGCAATTCTTTCAGAGGTTGCGCTTCTCACAAATAAGCCTGTTATCTATGCCGCAAATATGAGTGATGAAGATTTCTCAAACGGCATCGACTCAAACGAGGGCTACAAGGCTGTTCAGAAGATTGCCGCCGAGGAACACGCCGGCGTTCTTCCCATCTGCGCCCAGATTGAAGAAGAAATCGTTGAAATGGACAAGGAAGAAAAGGAAATGTTCCTTGCCGATATGGGACTTGAAGAAAGCGGTCTTGACAGACTTATCAAGGAATGCTATGCACTTCTCGGACTTATCTCCTACCTTACAGCCGGCAAACAGGAGGTTCGTGCATGGACAATCAAAAAAGGAACAAAAGCGCCTCAGGCAGCGGGCAAAATTCACTCGGATTTTGAGCGTGGATTTATCAGAGCCGAGGTTATCGCATATGACGACCTTATCGCCTGCGGAAGTATGACAGCCGCAAAAGAAAAAGGTCTTGTCCGCAGTGAAGGCAAGGACTATGTTATGAAAGACGGCGATGTCGTTCTTTTCAGATTCAATGTTTAATTAAATCATTACAATTGATGACGGTTACGAATATTTTCGCAGCCGTCATTTTTTGATGTCACACATTTCTCCTTTTGCAATAATATGTAGTGTAAACGAAAGGAGGTAAGCGTATGTGTAACTTTGGTAACGGCAACGGTTGCTGCTCATGGATTATTCTTCTTATCATCGTTCTCTGCTGTTGCGGCGGAAACAACGGCGGCTGTGGTTGTGACAACAACAGCTGTGGCTGCGGCTGCTGATAAAGCACGCTGACTAAAGCCCCATTCGGCTTATTGCTGAGGATGTTTTAATATAAAAAGGGCGGCTGCCGTTTTTTGCGATATCCGCCCTTTGCTTTTTATTCAATTGAACGGTACATACAAAAAACGGTCGGCTTGAACAAACCGACCGTTAATATTTTGCAATTATTAAATTAATTCAGAAATTATTTGTCCTCTTTAACAACATCTCTGACAACCTTTGCAATGTGCGGCTGTGTAAGACCGAATTTGTCAAGAAGCTCAAGAGCCGGACCGCTGTAACCGAAACGATCGTTCACACCGATCTTTGTAACCTTAACAGGACACTCTGCACTTACAACATCACAAACAGCGTCACCGAGACCGCCGATAACATTGTGTTCCTCAACGGTGATGATTCTGCCTGTTTCCTTTGCTGCCTTAATGATGATATCTCTGTCGATAGGCTTTATTGTGTGAATATTGATAAGACGAGCGTGGATGCCCTCAGCCTCAAGTTCCTTAACAGCCTTTAAAGCCTCGTTTACAACAAGTCCTGTTGCAATAACAGCCACATCGTTACCCTCATGGAGAGTAATACCCTTGCCGAGCTCAAATGTATAGGTATCGGGATCATTAAAACTGTCAACAGCAAGTCTGCCGAGACGGATATAAACAGGACCGTTGTACTCAATTGCAGCCTTTGTAGCGGCCATCATTTCGTAGTGATCGGCAGGGTTAAGGACAACCATACCCGGAATTGTACGCATAATACCGATATCTTCAAGACACTGATGAGTAGCACCGTCTTCACCTGTTGAAATACCTGCGTGACTGCCGGCAATTTTAACATTAAGATGAGGGTAAGCAACCGAGTTACGAATCTGCTCAAATGCTCTGCCTGTTGCAAACATTGCAAATGATGCGGCAACCGGAATTTTGCCTGCCGCTGCCATACCTGCCGCAACGCCTACCATATTGCCCTCGGCAATACCGCAGTCAAAAAATCTTTCGGGAAACTCTTTTTTAAAAATTCCTGTCTTTGTAGCAGCTGCGAGGTCTGCATCAAAAACAATAATGTCCTTATTTGTCTTTGCAAGCTCACAAAGAGCCATGCCAAAGCTTTCTCTTGTAGCCTTTTTAATTACCTGTGCCATCAGCAGTTGCCCTCCAATCTGTCAATTTCAGCCTGAAGCTCGGCAGTAGCCTGTTCATACTGTTCCTTGTTGGGAGCAGTGCCGTGCCAGCCAACCTGATTTTCCATAAATGAAACGCCCTTGCCCTTGATTGTCTTGGCAAGAATTGCAGTAGGCTTGCCCTTTACTGTCTTAGCCTTTTCGAGAGCCGATTCAATCTGATTGAAGTCATGACCGTCAATTTTGATTACTTCAAAGCCAAAGCTTTCAAACTTTTTATCAAGAGGCTCAATGCCTGCAACCTCTTCAACAGTACCGTCAATCTGAAGTCCGTTCTGGTCAACAATTACAACGAGATTGTCAAGCTTGTTGTGAGCGGCAAACATTGCAGCCTCCCAAACCTGACCTTCTTCAACTTCACCGTCACCGAGAACTGTATATGTGCGATAGCTCTTGTTATCAAGCTTAGCCGCAAGTGCCATACCGCAGGCAGCCGAAATGCCCTGACCGAGTGAGCCTGTACTCATATCAATACCCGGAGTACCCTTCATATCGGGATGTCCCTGAAGCATAGCGCCTACATGACGGAGCTTTGTAAGCTCGTCCCATTCAAAAAAGCCCTTGAGCGCAAGTGTTGCATAAAGAGCCGGACAGCAGTGACCTTTTGAAAGAACAAAACGATCTCTGTCCTGCATATCGGGATTTTTAGGATCAACATTCATTTCCTTAAAGTAGAGATATGTGAAAATATCTGCTGCCGAAAGCGATCCGCCGGGATGACCTGATTTGGCGTGGTAAGTGCCGAGAATTGCGCCCATTCTTGACCTTGCGGCAAGAATCCGGAGCTGCTTGATTTCTGAACTGTCCATTTAATAAACCATTCCTTTCAGAATTTTGCGTAATACATGACCGTGTTATACACACCTATTTTAATTATACACAATCCAACGCAAATTTCAACAATTTTTTTGGATTTTCCAAAAATCGGATAAATTCCTTAAATTCGCCCTTGAAGAAATAATTTTTTATGATATAATAAGCAAAGTAAAGTACGATTAAATCTAAGCTTTTGTAAAAGCTTATTTATAAAAACCGTTTGGAGGGAACAGCAATGCTGCTTGCGGCAGATGTCGGAAACACCAATGTCAAGCTCGGCATTTTTGACGGAGATAATTTAAAATTTAAACTCCGTTTTTCAACCGATGAAAACAAAACAAGCGACGAGCTTGCCGTTGAACTTTTCACATTTTTGCAGATTTACAACATCGACGCAAAAAACATTGACGGCGCTATTATAAGCTCTGTTGTTCCGAAATTTACATATAATCTCAGAAGTGCGATTATGACCGTTACAGGCAAAAAAAGTCTGCTCATCGGTCCGGGACTCAAGACAGGTCTTGACATCAAGATAGAACATCCCGAAACCTTGGGTGCAGATATCGTTGCCGGCTGTGTGGGAGCATGTGAAAAATACGGCGGTCCTCTCATTATGATTTTTATGGGAACTGCAACCGCAATTGTCTATGTTGACGCAAGCAACGCATATCACGGCGGTGCAATTGCCCCCGGTATGGGAATTTCGCTTGACGCACTCACAAATCACGGCGCATTGCTTTCATCGGTTGATATGAAAGCTCCAAAGAAGGTAATTTCATCAAACACATCCGACTGCATTCGTTCGGGAATTATGTTCGGAACAGCCTGTATGCTTGACGGAATGGTTGATATGTTTAACGAGGAATGCAAGACAGAATGCAAGGTTATTGCAACAGGCGGTCTTGCTCCGCTTGCAATCAAAAACTGCCGTCACGATATTATCTTTGATGAGAATATTATTCTTGACGGACTCAAAATTATTTACGAGAGAAATAAAAAATAAAGACAATTTAATATACAACTTGTTTTTGAATTATTAATTTGATGCAACGGGGTTCTCCCCTTGTAAATATTATTTGCGTTTCACCTGCGGAAAATGAGCAGGGAAACAGCAGGAGGAATTTTTTATGAACAAGACAGGAAACTTTTCAAAGGTGCAAAGAATGGTTATTCTTGCAGTGCTTATCGCATTGACGCTTGTAATGGCGCTCACACCGCTCGGATATCTGAAGATCGGTGCGCTTTCCATTTCATTCCTTTGCATTCCGATTGCAATCGGTGCAACCGTTCTCGGTCCTACAGCAGGATTGATTCTCGGCACACTCTTTGGTATCACAAGCTTTGTACAATGCTTTGGTATGGACGCATTCGGCACGGCAATGCTTTCAATCAACTGGTTTTACACCTTTATAATTTGTGTTGTTGCACGAGCTCTTATGGGTTGGTTCACAGGACTTATCGCAAAAGGTCTGGGCAAGGTATTTGAAGGTAAAACTGTAGGCAAGTTCAATCTTAACGACCTTATCGCTACTATACTCTGCCCTGTTATGAACACAGCCTTCTTCCTTGGCTTTATGGCAATCCTTTTCGGCAGTATCGAAGTTATGGGACTTAATGTAATCACAGCCGTGGTTATCCCTGCTCTTTCAATCAACTGCATTCTTGAAATCATTGCTTGCTTTGTTGTCGGTTCGGCAGTAAGCATTGCAGTCAAGAAAATTGTTGCGGCAAACAAAAGTAAATAATTAACATTCAAAAACGGGCGATTTTGTTTAGAATCGTCCGTAATTTTTTACATTAAATTTTAAAATCGGTGATGTTATGCAAAAGAAAATTATTGAACTTTTAACAAAAACAGACGGCTATGTTTCGGGCAGTGAAATTTCCGAACAGCTTGGTGTGTCAAGACAGGCAGTTTGGAAAGCAATCAACGGAATTAAGGAACAGGGCTACAAGATTGACTCTGTAACAAACCGTGGATACCGCCTTGTTGCCTATCCCCCACACCTCAACGAGCCTGCAATCGAAAAATACCTGAAAACCTCCGTAATCGGCAAAAACCTCATCGTCCTTGACGAGGTTGGTTCAACAAACGATTACCTCAAAAAGCTTGGTGCAGACGGTTGCGAAAACGGCACGGTTGCCGTTGCCAGAGAACAAACTCAGGGCAAGGGCAGACTCGGCAGAGTTTGGAAAGCAAAAAAGGATGACAGCATCACCTTTTCGTTTTTATTAAGACCAAAGATTGCCCCGTCAGAGGTATCGTCAATCACCCCTCTTGCAGGTCTTGCAGTCTGCAAGGCAATCAGGGAATTCACGGGACTTGACTGCCGTATAAAATGGCCGAACGATATCATCATCGGCAAGAAAAAGCTTGTCGGTATTCTAACCGAAATGAGTGCCGAATTTGACGCCGTAGAATATGTAATTACAGGCATCGGAATCAATGCCGACACTCAGGATTTCCCCGATGACATAAAGGAAAAAGCAACTTCAATTTATCTTGCAACAGGCGGTCATTTTGACAAGAACAAATTCTTTGCCTGTGTGCTTAACCACATTGAAGAGGAATTCATCAAAAACGATTTAAAGCTTTCCCCTGTCGCATTAAAGGAATACACAAGCCTTTGCGCAACAGTCGGCAGAGATATAACATTCACCAAAGACGGAAAGTCCGTTACCGCAAAAGCTGTGGGAGTAAACCCTGACGGCGAGCTTATTGCAGAGCTTCCCGACAAAACCACCAAACTTATCAATTCAGGCGAAGTCACCGTACAAGGCATTTACTAACGGCGTGTCGCCGTCCCCCGTTCGTGCAGACAGTTTTACAAATGCAAAGCTATAAATGCCCGAGCGTAACATTTCCGATTACGGTAAATCATCTATTGTCTGCGTGTCGCCGTCCCCCGTTCGTGCAGACAGTTTTACAAATACAAAGCTATAAATGCCCGAGCGTAACATTGCCAATTATATTTTAATGTCACTACTGCCATACAGTAGTGGCGAGCCTCGTTCGCCGATACAATAACAATACAATATTATTGCGTACTATACCGCACAAACAACAAGGACATCCGAAAAAACGGATGCCCTTAGTTTTTATATAAAATATTCGGTTATAAATTACTTGAAGTATTTTACGCCGCTTTCAAAAATCTGCTGGTCTTTTGCAAAAGGAACATTTTTGTAAAGGTTTTCGCCCTTTCTCTCGCTGTGTCCCATTTTACCGAGAACTCTGCCGTCAGGTGATGTGATACCCTCAATTGCGCAAACAGAACCGTTGAGGTTAAACTCAATGTCGCTGCTTGGGTTGCCGGCAAGGTCAACATACTGTGTTGCAATCTGACCGTTCTTTGCAAGTTCTTTTACAGTTTTAACATCAGCCATAAATCTGCCCTCACCGTGTGACACGGGAACAGCAAACACATCGCCTGCGTTGACATTTGCAAACCACGGTGACTTAACGGAAGTAACTCTTGTATAAGCCATATGTGAAATATGTCTGCCGATTGTGTTGAATGTGAGCGTCGGATCATTTGCTTTAAGCTCTCTGATTTCGCCGTAAGGAACAAGTCCGAGCTTGATAAGAGCCTGGAATCCGTTACAGATACCGAGCATAAGACCGTCACGATTCTTGAGAAGGTTGTTAACCTGCTCTGCAATTCTCGGGTTGCGGAATGTTGTTGCAATGAACTTGCCTGAACCGTCAGGCTCGTCACCGCCTGAGAAACCGCCCGGAAGCATAATCATCTGTGACTTTGCAATGAGCTTTTCCATTTCGTCAATTGTTTCCTCGATATCGTTTGAAGAAAGGTTCTTGACGATGAGCATTTCAACATTTGCACCTGCTTTTTCAAATGCTCTTGCCGTATCAACCTCGCAGTTTGTACCCGGGAATACAGGGATAAATACAGTAGGCTTTGCAACCTTGATTGCAGGTGAAGATGTATTTCTCTCGCTGTAAAGCGGAACATCAACTTCGATTTCAGGCACTTCAGCCTTTGTCGGGAATACCTTTTCAAGCGGAGCAGTCCACTTTTCGAGGAGTGCAGAAAGTTCGATTTCCTTGCCGTTTACCGTAATCTTTGCATCGTTTGTAACAGTACCGAGGTCATAGTGAAGAACATCGTTTGAAAGCTCTGCACCGTCTGCAAGTTCGATAACAAGCGAACCCGAAAGCGGAGCGAAAAGCTCGTCATTTGTGAGTTCGTTTGCAAACTTAAAGCCAAAGCCGTTACCGAAGCAAGCCTTACATACGCTTGCGGCAGTACCGCCCTCTTTAACAACCGATGCAGAAAGCACCTTGCCGTCCTCGCAGAGAGCATAAACAGCGTTGTACATTTCGATAAGCTTATCCCATACAGGCATAAGTGTTTCTTTATTTTCGGGAACGGGAACAAAGATAACCTTTGAACCTGCGTTCTTGAATTCTGTTGATATTGTCTTTGAGGCCTTTGTCATTGCAACGGCAAAACTTACGAGTGTAGGCGGAACATCAATATCCTCAAATGTACCCGACATACTGTCCTTACCGCCGATTGACGGAAGTCCGAGCTTGAGTTGAGCCTGCATAGCACCGAGGAGTGCTGCGGCAGGTTTACCCCAACGGGAAGGAACATCTTTAAGTCTTTCAAAATATTCCTGGAATGTAAGTCTTGCTGTCATCGGGTTTGCGCCGATTGCAAGCAGCTTTGAAAGCGACTCAACAACTGCATAAGCCGAGCCGTGGAACGGACTCCAGCGTGAAACGCCGGGGATATAGCCGTAACTCATTGCTGTTGCATCGTCTGTTTCGCCCTTCTCAAGCGGAATCTTTGCAGCCATAGCCTCCTGAGGAGTGAGCTGATTCTTACCGCCGAACGGCATAATTACCGTAGCCGCACCGATTGATGCGTCAAATCTTTCTGCAAGACCAATCTGTGAGCAAACTTCAAGTCTTGACATATTTTCAAGGAATGCCTCGTCAGCAGGCATATCTTTAAGCTTTGCGGGAGCAACCTTACGGTAGCAGCCTTCCCACTTCGGAGCCTCGATATAAGCCTTGGCAACCTGAGTAACACCGTTTGTGTTGAGAAACTCACGGCTGAGGTCAACGATTGTGTCGCCTCTCCAGTTCATTGTAAGACGAGGACTTTCGGTTACAACCGCAACGGCTGTAGCCTCAAGGTTTTCTTTTGATGCAAGTGAAATAAACTTGTCAACATCTTTTTTATCGAGAACAACAGCCATTCTTTCCTGACTTTCGGATATAGCAAGCTCAGTACCGTCAAGGCCGTCATATTTCTTTGTTACCTTGTCGAGGTCAACCGTAAGACCGTCGGCAAGTTCACCGATAGCAACGCAAACACCGCCTGCACCGAAGTCGTTACATCTCTTGATGAGCTTTGCAACTTCGGAATTGCGGAACAAACGCTGAATTTTTCTTTCTGTCGGAGGATTACCCTTCTGAACCTCTGCACCGCAGGTTTCGATTGAGCTTTCATCGTGAGCCTTTGAAGAACCTGTTGCACCGCCGCAGCCGTCACGGCCTGTTCTTCCGCCGAGAAGTACGATTACATCATCGGGGAGAGGAGTTTCACGGATAACATTTTCCTTTGGAGATGCGCCGATAACAGCACCGATTTCCATTCTCTTTGCAACATAGCCCTGATCGTAAAGCTCGGTTACCTGACCTGTTGCAAGACCGATCTGGTTACCGTATGAGCTGTAACCCTGAGCGGCACCTGTTGTAATTTTGCGTGAAGGGAGCTTGCCGTGCATTGTATCCTTAAAAGGAATTGTCGGATCGCCCGAGCCTGTAACACGCATAGCCTGATATACATATGAACGGCCTGAAAGCGGATCACGGATTGCACCGCCAAGACAGGTTGCGGCACCGCCGAAAGGCTCGATTTCTGTCGGGTGGTTGTGAGTTTCGTTCTTGAACTGAACGAGCCACTGTTCTGTTTTTCCATCTATAGTAACGGGAACCTGAATTGAGCAGGCATTGATTTCTTCACTTTCGTCAAGGTCGGGAATGAGTCCCTTTTTCTTGAGTGACTTCATACCGATGAGAGCCATATCCATAAGTGAAACGATTCTCTTTGTATCCTTGCCGTAAACCTCGTCACGGGTTGCATAATACTCGCTGAGTGCATCCTCGATAACCTTGCCGAGAGCAGACTTTTCAATCTCAATCTCTTCAAGTCTTGTAAGGAATGTTGTGTGACGGCAATGGTCCGACCAGTATGTGTCAATTACACGAAGTTCTGTAACCGACGGATCACGATGCTCTGTATCTCTGAAGTAATCACGGCAGAACTTGAGGTCTGCAAGTGTCATTGCAAAGCCCATTGAATCGTAATACTTCTGCATCTCATCGTCATTCCAGCCGTTGAAGCCCTCTACCCTCTTAACATTTTCGGGAACGGGAATTTCCATATCAAGAGTCTTTGGCTTTTCAAGAGATGCAAGACGGCTTTCAACAGGGTTGATGAGGTACTCCTCAACCTTTACAAGCTCTTCATCTGTAATATTGCCCTTGAGAGCAATTACTCTTGCTGTAAGAACCTTGCAACGCTCACCCTGAGTAAGGAGCTGAACACACTGCTCGGCAGAGTCACCACGCTGATCGTACTGACCGGGGAGATACTCCATTGCGAATACCTTCCAGCCGTCCTCAACGGGGAGAGTTTCTTCATAGATTACATCGGCATTAGGCTCTGACAAAACAATGGTTTTCGCCTTGTCATATTCTTCCTTAGTAAGTCCCTCAAGATCGTAACGCACAATGTAACGAAGATCTTCGACAGACTTCATACCGAGGTTGTGGCGGATGTCCCAAAGCGTCTGCTTTGCAAGAACATTGAAGCCATCCTTTTTTTCAACAAAAATTCTGATTACTTCTGACATAATTCATTCACCTGCTTAATTAAGATATAAAACAAAATAAATCCCGTCTGATAACCTGTATCACATCACATAATACCACATTCGACTATTTTTTTATTTCATTTAAGGCATTAAAAGGTATTTAATAAAAACGTCTTCACAATAATTTGCCTTATAAGGTATATTGCACAACCTTATTTGCAAAAATTATGATTATTTCTTCTGCTTTTCGATATCTGCTCATAACACTGCAAAAGCGTATATTGCATATTTATACACCTCATTATTCATATTTTGCCGTTTTTATATTGTAAAGTGCAGTAATTATGCAAATTAGATAAAATAGTTTTGCAAGTTGCAGTGCTATTTCTTGCAAATTTAAAGTAGATTTTTGTAAAATCGGGTGATATAATCAGCGTAGTGAATTTGAACGGATAGGGAATTTCAATTTTATATTTTTTCGGATAAAGGTGTCTGCGTATTATATGCAGGCATTTTTTATTTTATCGACACAACACCGTGCCGATGCAAGTACTCCTGAAAGGAAGAGTGTATCTATGAAGAAGAAAGTAAAAGTTATTTCATCCCTGTCTTTGGCGGCAACACTTATTGTGCCGTCAGCCATTGTCGGCTTTGCGGCTGATGATGCAACAACGGAAAATCCAACAGTCAGCGTTGTAAACTTTTCTCCCGAATCGGGAAACAAAAGTACAAACATCGCTTCAATGTCAAAAATCATTGAACAGGCTGACGAGCAGGGAACTGATATTATAGTTTTTCCTGAAATGTCGGTGACGGGTTACAGCAAAGAAATTCCTGTTGCACTTGCCGAATCAAAAACAGGCAGTACAGCGGCATATTTTTCAGATTTGGCAGAAAAATATGATATGTACATTGTTTACGGTGCACCCGAAACGGTTCCGGGTGACAGCGCCCACGCATATGATTCTGCTTTTGTCTGCACCCCTGACGGAAAGGTTGACAGCTATCAGAAAATGCTTGTTTCGGCTGATGACAGTTCATGCAAAGCAGGAAGCACCCCGGTATATTTTGACACAAAGTTTGGCAAGGTAGGTCTTTCTGTCGGAAACGATGCCGCCGACTTAATCGAACTCAGCAGAATTTACTCCGCTGACGATTGTTTTATGATTGCCGACTGTAATTCAATTGAAACGGAAGATTACACCAAAAACTACGACTTCAGCGACGCTGTATATTGTGATTACACAAAATCATATTACAATCTCGACTGGACAGATTACAACAGAAACAGCACATACAATGTTGTATATCAGGCAGGCTTATATGTTGCCTCCGCAAATCTCAAAGGCACATACGATGACAGTACATTCTCAGGCGGTTCAATGCTTGCGGGCATCAACTCACTTGACGAATACAATAAAATTTGGTCTATGTGGCAGTCTTCAATTGATAAAAATGCAGACTTCACCGATTACATCATAAAGGTTTATGCAGGCGGTGAAGAAAGCTCCGACACTCTCTGCACAGGCACGGTTGACCTTTCAACGGTAACACACGAGCTTGTGGATATGGACATTTATCAGCCTAACCTCTACAAAGAATGGTACTCACAGCTTGCAGAGTACGGCACATCACTTACAAAAGCACCCACAACAACAGATTCTCCGACGGTTGCCGTTGTTGAGATGAATCCGAAGTGGGCTGACAAAGCGGCTAATACAGAAAAGATGATAAACTACATTGAGAAAGCTAAAGCCGAAGGTGTGAACATAATCACATTCCCTGAAATGGCACTTGCAGACTATGCAAGCACAAGCGATCCCGATTCCGAAATCTGGAAATCAATTGTTGAAAACGCAGAAACAACAGACGGTTACTATGCAAATCTTATTGCAAAAGCCGCCGCAGATAATAATATGTATGTAATCTACGGTACTGCCGAAGTTAATCCGGATGACGAACAGCATCCGTTCAACTCTGCCTTTGTCGCAACCCCGGAGGGCAAAACCCTCACCTATAGAAAAGTTCAGGTTGTTGAAGGCGACTGGGCAACATGGGGTGTTGAACCTCTCATCATCGACACGCCTTGGGGCGGTATGGGCATAAGCATCTGTATGGACACATACGCTTATCCGGAGCTTGCAAGATACTATGCAGCCGCAGGTTGTAAGATTCTTGTAAATCCGACTGCATCAACAGGCTACGCAGGTTCAAACTTCATTTACAACAATGCAATTTCATCAATTGTTGCAAGAGATAATATGGCTTTACTAAGCTGTGACCTTGTTGATACAAGCGGTTATCAGGACAGTATGCTCTATCCAGGCAAATCAACAATTATTGAACCTAACGGTGTAAGCTCTGTATACCTCACAACCGAAACTATGACAAAGGAAAAGATGCTCACGGCAACACTTGACCTTTCAAACGCAGGCTTTGACCTCGAAAATTACAATCCGTCAGTTATGGCAAAGGCATTTGCGGCACTTGATAAGGGCAATGCAGTTTATGATTACAGCGGTCTTGTAGCCGCATCGGAGTACACTTCCGAAACAGAGCCCGATACAACAGTTACACCGACAACATCGGTTACGGCAACTACCTCAAAAGATGCAACATCCGCTGCGTCTGCTGTAACAACAGCCCCCGCAACCTCCGACACAGCAACAAAATCCTCATCATCAGACAACGGTGCTGTTAAGACAGGACAGGCAACAGCAATTGCACTTCTCGCAGTCCTTGCCTGTGCAGGCGGACTTTCAATGTACGCATTAAAGAAGAAAAAAGAACTTTAATCAGAACATAGTTTTCTCCGACTGATAAATCTGTAAAAAACACCCCGTATATCGAAAATTTTCCGATATACGGGGTGTTGGTTTTATCAATCGCCTTTGAGAAAATCTTTGTAAAATTCCTCAAAACTGCCGTTTTTGTAGTCTGAATAATCCTTATTATCCCTGTTCACAATTGTGTCGGTAATAAGGTATGTATCAAAGCCGAGTTTTGCGCTGCACAAATCCTCGTCAACATCGTTGCCGATCATAATGCTGTCTTCGGGCTTGATCTCCTGCTTTTTGCAGATTTCTTCAAAATATTTCAGATTCGGCTTGCAGCAACCAAAGTTTTCGTATGTTGTAACAAGTTCAAAATCGTCGGGAGAAACTCCCGCCCATTCAAGTCTGCGTTTTGTTGCAACAAACGGAAAAATCGGATTTGTTGCGGCAATAAGTCTGCCGCCGTTTTTCTTTATGAAATCAATGCTTTTCTTTGCATAAGGAGTAAAGCTTGTAGCGTCTTTCGGAACGATAAACTCGTTTTCGTAATAATCGGTAAAAAGGTCATCAAACTTTTCAAGGTCGGCACCGCTGACTTTGCCCGCTGTTTCCCAGAAAACTTCACGGTTTGTACGGCTGTTATCGTTCTTTGTCATAGCGTCAGTGCCTGCCCACATCGCCTTTATAAGGGCGTCGGGTTCGATTTTTATAACAGGAGTGCAACGCTTGCAGAGCGATGAAAAATACAGCTTTACGAATTTTTCCATGTCCATGGGAAGCAAAGTTCCGTCCAAATCAAAAAGATAATTTTTATACATTAACATACCGTTCCTTTCAATTTATGCACAAATATTATACAAAATTTCGATTTGGATTGCAAGGAAAAAATTTTCGGTATATACTATAGTCAGTAAAAAACGAGGTGATAAGATGAAAATAGTTTTAACAGACGCACAGACTGTTCTTGACGATATTGTAAATGCCGATGTGCTTAATCGGTTCGGCGAGGTTGAGTCGTTCGGTCTTTTGAAATATGAAGAGGTTGCGGAGAAAATTGCAGATGCAGATATCGTTGTGTGCAACAAAACTCTGCTTGATTCGCACACAATGCGATTTGCGAAAAATCTGAAATATATAGGACTTTTTGCAACAGGCTACAACAACATTGACCTTGACTACTGCACCAAAAACGGCATAACCGTCTGCAACGCAGGTTCATATTCAACAAATGCGGTTGCACAGCACACATTTGCACTCATTCTTGAACATTTCAATCACACTGCGGAATATAATCGGTTTGTTCAGGACGGCAAGTGGAAAAGAAGCAAAACTTTTTCACCGTTTGTATATCCGCTGAATGAACTTGCAGGCAAAACACTCGGCATTGTCGGACTCGGAAACATCGGAAAGGCTGTTGCAAAAATTGCAAGCGCTTTTGATATGAATGTAATCGCATCGAGCAGAACTCCGAAAAATATTGACGGAATCAAAGATGTTTCATTTGACGAACTTCTTGAAACAAGCGACATTGTAAGCGTTCATTGTCCGCTAAATCCACAGTCGGAAAATATGTTTGACAAAAATGCCTTTGCCAAAATGAAACAGGGTGCATTGTTCGTAAACACGGCAAGAGGCGGTGTTATGGTTGAAGAAGATTTGCTTGAGGCACTCGAAAGCGGTCACCTCGGCGGTGCGGCAATCGACACCCTCAAGGTTGAGCCTATGGTTGAGGACTGCATTCTTATGGGTGCAAAAAATTGCATCATCACCCCCCACATCGCATGGGCGCCCGTTGAAACCAGAGAACGCCTTATGGGCATAGTTTCGGACAACATCAAAAATTTTCTGAACGGAACTCCGACAAATAAAGTAAATTAACGGTGAGCCGACTTTTTATGTTCGTGAAGACAGCTTTAATTAAATGTAAAATTGAAAATGGAAAATTAATGTCGGGAAGACAGTTTGTAATGTCAAAAAACATATTATGTCCGAGCGTAACATTGCAACAGTTCGCACAATTCTGTAGGGGCGTTCATTGGACGCCCGTCAAGTAACGGCAGAAAATTTATGATGAAAATAAGCTGTATAAATGAGATACAGTTACCGAAATAATGCAGGGGCGAACCGTGTTCGCCCGTTCGTGTGCATTGCACACGATTGCACGCAATGCGTGCAAATTTGAATA
>ONZV01000304.1_pt1 | contig 39539 bp, 68 predicted proteins | sample 1671561 | NCBI WGS metagenome assembly ONZV01 (sample SAMN06348169, study PRJEB24527) | human gut metagenome | reverse complement strand
ACTTATCGGTGAAAGCACCCATGTGATAGCGGATACACATGATTTCTTCATCAGTCAGTGTGTAGAACTGAGAGAGAAGCATGACGGACTTATCGCCGTGGCCTTTCAGAAGGGTGTCGGGGTTGTACTCCCATGCCTGTTCGTCATAGATTGGTGTGCTTCCACCATTAAATTCTTCAATGTGGCCTGTTACCGGGTGGCGGTACTGGTCGATCTTACACAGGTCATGGAACATACCCACGATGAAGGGAGAACGAGCCTTGCGCCAGATCAGGTGATTGGCCTGAGTGAGCGCCAAAAGGTACTCCGTGACCATGCGGGAGTGGTTCAGAAGACCGCCCTCGTAATTGCCGTGGTACTTGGTGGAAGCAGGGGCAGTAAAGAAGCCGTAGGCCATCAGGTACTCCATCATGTCATCGGAAACAACAGAGGTTCCGTCAGGCAGCTTCATGAAGTTCAGAAAATCGGTCACTTCGGACTTGGAGAAGCAGTCAGCCATGATAACCCTCCCCAAAATATTTCTCGCACTCGCTCACAGAGCAATCGCACATATTGAGAGGGTGACTATCGTCCCACTCCCCAAGTTCTGCTTCTTTTACCTCAACATGGCGAGAAAAGGTGTCCAGAGCTTTAGATGTAACTTCTTCGAGAGCGGTCTTTACATCTCGCTTGCTACAATCACCAGCGGGGTCAACGAAATAACCTGTGAATTTGAAAATCTTAGCCATTTTCGTACTCCTTTCTATGATACTCTTTCTGGTTCCCCTCTGCCCATTCTGCGTGCTCACGCAGCGCATTTACGAGGTTTGTATCTCTCATAGTTCCTCCCTTATGTCTCCGCCCCATTGCTCCGCCATGGCTCTGGCGATGCCGGGGAAGGTCTTTGATCTCTGTTTTGGATTTCTCTTTCCCTTTTTCGCCCACTCTCCCGGGAAGGCAGCGCGCCCATGAGGCGTGGTTTCCACCCACTTCCCAGTGGGGATTACGCAATCTGTAGCAAGCAGAATTGGAAGATTTTTGATCCATAAGCATGTTGTCTTTAACCACGGCTCACCAAACATACAAGGTTGAATTTTTTGCGTGTAAGGAGGTAGAGCGTGGATCTTCCCGGGGATTGGATTTTCCACACAAATCCGATCCACATCGGCTTCCCAAAATGCCATAAACACTTCTCGTGCGGCTTGAGCTTTTGCCATTCGCTCTGTCTGAATTTCTCCATTGATCCGGAGCCTGTTAGCTCCCGCGTTGCTGAGATATGTGCAAGGAGGATGAGCAATCAGCAAATCCCACCGCCCCACATCATGGGTCTGTCCGTCCATAGTGGTCACTTGCCCCCCCTCGATGGCCTTGAGCGCATCGCCTAAGATGTGCCACTCAGGATGCCCGCCGGACGGCTCCTGAATGTCACAGGAATATGCCTCATGTCCTAATGCCCGGAACGCCTTGCACACTTCCTGCGATTCCTCGCAGGCTATCAACACTTTCATGTGTCCTCCAATTCCCCGACGCAGGCGGCATAGCCAGCCAGATCGACCCAGTTGTCTGCCTTGCCGTGGCCGGTGGCGATCCGCGCAATCTTAAACAGCGCCATCATGGACCCACCGTAATGCCTTCCGCAGCCCCGCGATCTCCTTTTGCAGCGCTAAAATGTGGGTGTTTTGGTTGGCCAGCCGGTCGGCGGCCTCCAAGCCAATGCGGTCAATGTCGCAGGACGCCCATGCGTCTGTCCCCAGCTGCTCCGACTGCTCAGGTGTCAAATTTTCTGTTTTCCAAAATGGGCATTTTTCGCAATCCCCAATCGGCCCGCCGGGTGCGGATGTGCACCGCAGCGCCTGTATCAGCTCCTGATCTCTCATAGCTCCTCCTTACCGTTTCCGCTTCCGCAAATTTTTGCTTTTGTCCTTAACGTAGTCCTGCATGATAACGGTGCTCCGCTTGCTCTGCGCCGCCTTGGCGCGAGCGGTCTCCGTGGCTGCCAGATACTCCGCCCAGCGGCCGCAGCGCTCCGGATTGTGGCAGCCGGGGCCGCGCAGCTCGCAGCCGTAGCAGGGGCACCGCATCATAGCCCACCTCCGCCTGCTGTGGTGGTCAGCGCCAGCAGTGCTCCGCACAGCGCCGCCAAAAACAGCGGCCAGAGCACCCAGCCTGTCAGCGGCTCGTGGGGCCGCTTGCCTCTGTATCGCCTGCTCATATCAGCCCTCCTTGTCCGGCACAGGCGGCAGCCGCATCCACCATGCCGGTGCGATGCTCGTCTCAATGCCGCCTGTCATCATCCAGCGATGTCCGTCCCACTCAAAAAATCGCTTGAGCCGCTTGCCGCCGCCAAAGTCCACAACCACGGCAAACTCTCCCGGCTCCGCCGGTGTGGTGCCTCCCGGCATCCAGCCGCAGATCACCATCTGCCTCTCCGGCAGCGCCTCCGCCTCCTGCTCCGGCTCCGGCGTTGGCTGCCGCTCCGCCTTTTTTGCGTTGTGATAGCAGGTGTCAAACTTGCGGACCTCGTTGATGGTGTAGCTCCGGCCCTTGTCAATCATCCAGTTTAGCAGCCGGTACTGCTCCTCAATGTCCATCCGGGCGATCATCAGCGCTGCCGCCTGCGGTATCTCGTCCCGTTTCCACCGCTCAGCAATGCCCGGTACCTTAATGCCGTTTTTAATGGCCGTTACATTGGCAATCTTTGTAGACTTGACCTGCAGCGCCTCGGCAACCCGGTCCCGGATACGCCCCGGCAAGCTCTCTCCTGCCTCTCGGCGCTTGATGTAGAGCTCCGTCAGCCTCTCCGCCTCCTCCGCCAAAAGCGCCGGAGACTTGACCCGCTGCCGGTTAGCCTCAATGACCGCCGATGCCTCCGCCTCCTCCGACATAGTGGGCAGCACCCGGCAGGGCACCGTCTCCCACTGCTCCGGCGTCTTGGCATGGAGCGCCCGGAGTGCCGCCATGCGGCTGTGGCCGGAGATCAGGCGGTAGCTCGTCCCGTCCTCGGCGGCAATGACCGTCGGCGGCTCCAAAAGGCCGTTGGCCCGGATGGAGTCCTCCAACGCCGCCAGTGCTTCTGAGTCCGGCGCGGGGTAAAAGTTGCGGGGATTGTCCAGTATCTTGTCAATGGCGATCTCCCGCATGGTGTCCGATTCGGACCGCACCGGCGCGATGGTCTCGGCAAACCGCGAGATGTCAAAATTTTTGCCCGCCATCAGACCACCTCCTCCATCAGCTCGTTGGCCCACGCCCGGTAGTCCCGGGCGGCGGCGCTGCCGGGGCTGTACTGCCGCAGCGGCAAAAGCGTCATAGTGCTCTCCGGCACCTTGTCCGTCCGCCGGATGGCTGTACGGTATACCGGCAGGCGCATCTGCGTCAGCATGGTGGCCGCCGCTGTCACCACCTCCGTCCCCCGGGTCTGGGTCAGCAGCGCCCGCACCCGCAGCCGGGGCCGGACGCCCGCGAGACGGTTGGCCTGCTCAGCCACGGCCGCCGCCCCGTCAAGGGAGAATTTGTCCGCCAAAACCGGGATGACCACCGTGTCCGCCGCCAGCAGCGCCGCCACGCTGGCCACGGTGTAACCCGGCGGGCAGTCAAAGATCATCCAGTCTGTGTCCCCATCCTCCCGGGCGCACTCCGCAAATCCCCGCAGCCGCTCCGGGGCGCTGAGCCCGTCCCGGATGGCCCGCAAATCGAGGTCATAGAGCTCGGAGCTGCCGGGCAGAAGGCTCAGCCCCGGCCGGATGGTCACAAGATTGTTGCTCCACACGCTCTCCCCCTCGCCGGTCAGGATGTCCGCCGTTGTGTACGTATCCGACTCGCCCTCCGGCAGAAAAAAGCGCGTTAGGTTGGCCTGCCCGTCGCAGTCCGCCAGCACCACCCGCTGGTCAAAATCGGCGGCTAAAATATCTCCCAGATTGATGGCGGTAACGGTCTTACCCACTCCGCCCTTGTTATTCATAATTGCGATCGTCCTCATAGTCCCTCACCTCTCCGGGGCGGGCAGAAAAACCGCGCCCCCTCGTTGCCGTAGCCCTGCTTTTGCTCCGGCTGGCGGTCAGGCCAGAATGCCTCCCGCCACCGCTCGCCGGCGATGCGGCTGGTAAACTCCACCGTGTAAAACCGCCCCTCCGGGTGGATGTAGATTCCCCGGCACGGCAGCGGCCCCACCGTCCCAAGGCCGCTCATCGCCTCAATGGTGGGTGTGCGCTCCAAAATATCCCCAACTTGCATATTGTCCTCACTCCACATAGGCCGGGTTGAAGGTGTTGGTCTCCGGCCAGAAAGATAAATTGATCTTGCCGGTGCTGCCGTGGCGGTTTTTGGCTAAAATGACCTCCGTCCGCTCCGGCGCACCCGGCTCCCGCTTGTAGTCCGCGTTGTAGTAATCCGGCCTGTGGATAAAGATCACACCGTCGGCGTCCTCCTCCATGGCGCCCGTAGCCCGCAGGTCTGCCAGCGTGGGCCGCTTGTCGCTGCGCTGCTCGTTCTGCCGGTTAAGCTGTGCAAGGCACAACACCGGCTGATGAAGGGACTGCGCCAGCCGTTTCAGAGCGTGGGCGATCTCTCTTGACTCGTCCGCGTCCTGCCGCCTGCCGGGCCGCAAAATCAGGCCGAAGTGGTCCACCACCGCCAGCTTGACGTCTCGCCCCGCCCGGGCAATGGCCGTGATACGCTGTGCGCTCTGGGCCTGTCCGTCCGTGGCGTAGAGCGGTGTGGACGCTGCCTGCCGCGTGGCGTCGATCATCCGCTTGTACTCCTCCGGCGTCAGGCTGTCCATCAAAATGCGTTTGCTGTCTATCTTGCCGATGGACGCCAGCCGCCGGGCCATGATCTGCGCCCGGCTCATCTCCAGACTGAAATAATCCACACGGCCCACGGTCTGCGCCACGTGCTCCGCAATGGCAATGCCAAGTGCGCTTTTGCCCATGCCGGGACGTCCCGCCAATATGTACAAGCCGCCCTGCACCATGCCGCCGCCCAGCAGCTTGTCCAGCGCCTTGACCCCGGTGCGGACGTAGGGTGCGGCCCCCTCGTCGATGCGCTCCCGGTACGCCAAAAAGCTGTCCGCCAGCTCCTTGGGGGCCGCCAGCTCGCTCTCCGTCCGCTGTGCACTGGCCGCCATGGCCGCGTCCAACCGGGAGAGCACCGTGTCCTCCGCCTCGTGCTCCGCAAGGCCCCTGAGTGCGTCCTCCAGCCCCTCTTTGAGCTCCCGCCTCTGGGCGGTCTGGGCCACCAGCGCCGCGTACTCCGCCGCGTTGGCCGCCGTGGGCGTGATCTCCATAAGCTGGGCCAAATAGTTCCGCAGCGTCTTGTCCTCTGCGATCTCCGCCTTGACTGCCGCGCCGCAGACGGTGATCCCGTCCACCGGCTGGCCGTCCCGGTCCATGTCGCAGATCAGGCTAAACAGCGCCTGATTGAGACCCACGGAAAAATCCGTCTCCCGCAGCCGCCCCGCGATCTCCCGGATGCACCGGCTGTCAATAAGCATGGAGCCAAGCACAGCCTGCTCGGCCTCCACGCTTGCAAAATCACTCAAAGACGTCTACCTCCTCCCCGTCGATCACCCGCTTGCCGATGTAGCGCCGCCGGGGCGGGGCCTCCTCGGTGTCCGATTCGGGCCGCCGGAGGCCGGTATCCCTCCAGCGCTCATTGCGGAGCCAACGGCAGGCATATGGGATGCCGATGCCCCGCCGCCACTCGTCGGAGGCAGCCTGCGCCGCCAGCGCCCGAGCCATGGTGTCGATGAGATCATCCTCCGGCTTGAGCCTGTCCCACTCCCGGACCGCCCCGGCCCGGTCATTGTCCCGGCCGTGAGTCCGGTAGTACTCCCAAAATTTTTCAAAGCGCTCCGGCTTCCATTCCGGAACGGACTTGTTCCGTTTCCGCTTTTTCACGCTTCCCCCCTTTTGGGGGGATATAGGGGGGATATTATTTATTATATTATTACTTATAATACCTCCCGATTTTTCGGGATACCCTCTACCGATTTTTCGGGGTACGTATCCCGATTTTTCGGGATACCCCCCCTCGGGGATTTCCCCCTCCATTTCCGGGCCGCTTTTGGCCAAATCCTGCCCGATAAAAATCCGCCTCTGGATAATGTCTCCGCTCTCGCCGTTCCGCCGCACCATCTCCAGCCGGATGTGCCCGCACGCCCGGAGCTGGCCCACCAGCTCGGAGACGGACTTGTCCGAGAGACCGCACACGCCCATCAACTGCTTGTTGGTGGCGTAGCAATACCCGCTGCTCTGCGCCAACCGGACGATCTCGCCGTACAACAGCTTGGCCGTTGGCCGCAGCCGCTCATCGTACAGCACTCTGGCCGGGATGACCGCGTACAGCCCGCCCAGCGTCAAATCGTATGCCATAGATACCCCTCACCTTATCGCTCCAAAAAATCCACCACGCGCATGACCTGACCCACCGCAGATGCGGCGCCCAGCAGCATAAAAAACACAGCCCAGCCCGTCACAGGAGCCCACCTCCAGTCCGGGTAAAATTCCCTCTTGCCAAATCCGTGGGCTGCGTGGTATAATGATTTTGCGAAAAATCCATTACCACACTTCCCGATTTTGGCCGCTCTGACGTCCCCACGTCAGGGCGGTCCCTTTTTGTGTCCGCGCCCGAGTAGATCACCTGATAGATGGCTCCCATGGTCTCCCGCAGCTCCGCCACAATGCTGTCGAACTCCGGCCGCTCCGTGTCATCAATGACACCGTCCTCCGCGATCCGCAGCAGCGCGTCCAACCGGCCCGTTGCGTCTTGCAGACGGTTCCGGAGGGCGATGCTCGCCATGGGCAGCGGCCTCGGCTCCGCCTTGGGCAGCACGCCCAGCCGGTCCGTGGCCTGCGCGTGCTCCAATGCCAGCCATGGGCAGCTGTATGCCTCCACCATCCGCGCCACCGTCTCGTCCTTGGGCACCGTCTTGCCGCCCTCGTACTGTTTCAGGCTCTCCGGCGACAGTCCAAGCAGCTCCGCTGCCCGTTCTTGGCTCATTCCGGTGCTCAGCCTTGCCCTCTGGTACAAATTCGGGTACTTCCGCTCCATTGTCTTTTTCTCCTTTCCGTGATAACGTGATTATAGGCCCCGCATGACCCGCAAAAATGCCTCTTTGGGTATCTTGACCCGGCTCCCGAGGCACACCGCCGGGAATGGCAGCAGGTCAGGCCGCAGCCGTGCCTGCATCCGAATGGTCTGCGGGTCGGAGCCTAAGATCGGCGCCACCTGCGCCGCAGTCAGATACTCCTTGGGGATGCGCTCAATGTCCTGTAACGTCATGTCTCCATATCCTCCCCTCACCGTGTTATGCGCCGGTATCCACCAGCCCCAGCTCCTGCACCGTGCAGTCCAGCGCGTGGGCCAGCCGGAAAGCCCGCGCCAGCGGCGGCATACAATCGCCGTTCTCATACTTGACGATGGCCGGCTGCTGGACGCCGATCCGCCGCGCCAGCTCCGCTTGGGTCAGCCCCTTGGCCTCCCGCAAATCGCGTATTGCGTTCAAATTTTGCGCCCCTCCTTGCAATTTAAAATTTTGCGTGTTATAATCTCGGCAGGAATAACTAAAAGGGAGAAAAAATCGCGAGATGAACACGCCTAAAATCGACCCCGAGATGCTGAAAAACAGTCAGGAAATTTGCCAGCGCCAGAAAAAAGAAGCCAAGAAAAAGGCGCTTAAAAGCTGGCTGGCCGCAAATATCATTGCAATTTTGGCATTAATCGTCGGCGTTATCTCCGTTATCATTTCAGCACTGCAAAAATAGCAGATGTGATAGCAAGCAGCATTGCCAGCAGGCTGATCCAATTTTTCCGAAGAAAATTCATGCCGTGCCTCCTTTCTTTTTTCTCTCCGCTTATTCCTGATGGCTATATCATAAATCACATTTTCTGTAATTTCAAGAACATTTTGCTTTATTTTAGATTTTTGTAAATATTGCATAATAACAATAATTGTGATTGTACACTTTGCTGGGGGTGATTACATTGGATGCCGTAGACCGTCTTTTTGCTCTGGTGGACGAAAAATACCGTGAGCAAAAGGACTTTGCCGCTGAAATTGGCGTTGTACCACAGCGAGTTAGCCAATGGAAAAAAAGGACTTCCAAGTCCTACACCAAGTATCTGCCGCAGATTACGGCAGCGCTGGGAACCACGGCGGAATACATTCTGACCGGGAAAGAAGAAAAAAGCCCGCCCCCCGAAGGAGGCGGACTGACGCAGGAATTTGCCCGGATTTTTGACCAACTATCTCCGCAGGCTCAAAATGAGATCATTGCGGAGATGCTAAAGCGGCAGCGGCAAGAGCAATGATCTCTGCCTGCGCCGCCGGGGACAGCGTGGCAAACAGGTCCAGCGCGTAATCGTGGGCGGAATCGGACACGGTGCGGTTTGTGGTCTGGCTGCTCATGGTGATGCCTCCCAAACATATATTTAAGGTCCAAGCCTCGGGCCTAATTTTACAGAAAACGGGGGAAGTTTCTATGGGGTTCATTGATAACTTAAATAAGGCCGGCTCCTTTTCTACGGCATCCGGGGCGGATCGTCCCTATGTTGTTTTGCAGGTAACGCTGAAAGAAAAATTCATCGGAACCGGGTCCGGGAATCTGACGGAGCTGGAGGACGTCATCAACAGGCAGGCGGCCAAGGGCTACCGGCTGCATACCATCTCCACGGCCAACGGCGGCAGCAAAGGTCTTGCTGGCGGTGACCGCATTCAGGCCACCATGGTATTTGAAAAAATCTAAAAGATGTGTGATTGAATATGAGGAAAAATCTCTCTTGCCAATTCTGCGGCAACGAACTTGAAAAGGGAACAAAGGTATGCCCACATTGCGGATCTAAAGTCAAAAAACCGTTTTATAAAAAATGGTGGGTCTGGCTGATTGTTGTGCTCCTGACTCTGGCCGGTATGTCCCAAAGCCCGGAAGAAAAAGTGGAAAAAACGCCACCGAAACAAGAAGTGAGTACACCGCAGGAAACCCCTAGCACGGATGAGAAGAAAGAAACCAAACCCGAAGCAGTAACACCCAGCCAGCCCAGCAGCACAACAACGTCCACGCCTTCTGCCGAAACTTCAGATACAGCGGAGCAGAGTGCGACAGCTGGCCAGAAAAACGCGCTGAAAAGCGCACAGCAGTATCTTAGATCTTCCGCCTTTTCTCATGACGGTCTGATTAAACAGCTGGAATTTGAGCAATATTCCACCGAAGATGCCACGTGGGCCGCTGATAACTGTGGTGCTGACTGGAATGAGCAAGCTGTAGCGTCAGCAAAGATTTATTTAAGCTCGTCTGCGTTTTCTTACAGCGGCTTGGCAGAGCAGTTGGAGTTTGAAGGATTTACTGCGGCACAAGCCACTTATGGTGTTGATAATTGTGGAGCCGACTGGAATGAACAAGCTGTAAAATGTGCAAAAGCTTATTTGTCCATGTCTCCGTTTTCACGGCAAGGCTTGATTGATCAACTGGTGTTTGAGGGCTTTACTTCCGCGCAAGCCGAATATGGCGTAACTCAAAACGGCCTATAAAAATATGAAGTGCCCCCGTCACCTCTGCAACAGTGGCGGGGGCGTTGTGCGTCCCGGCGATGATTTGGAGCGCCCGTGGTGAGAGGCGTGTGTTGGGGGATCATCGCCTGTCTGCAAGCTGAGCATAGCAGGCTTGCCCGTGTCCGTGCAAGCGACAGAGCGCAACCGCAGTGCGGATATACGCAATTTGCCTTTCCATATCCGACAATTTTAGGCAAAATCAGTATCGACCCTGTGGGGCAGGGCCGCAACCGAGAAAAAAAGAGGGGAAATTATGAATTTGTGGGAAATGTGCAGAACAAAAAAAGAAAATCTCAATCTTACCATGCAGGAGATCGCCGACAGCGCCGGCTTGCCGGTTGGCACCGTCAAAAAATTTTTTTCGGCGGCTTCCAAGTCGCCATCCGTCTATACCGTGGCCCCCATCTGCCGGGTGCTGGGCGTCTCCCTCGACGGGTATTTTGGCATCGGTGACCATCTGACCGCCGATGAAAAGACCTTGCGGGAGCGGGCCGATGGTCTGGAGCATCGGCTGGAAAACAAGCGGCAGACCATCGGCCTGATGGAGACGGAGCTGCACGATCTTCGGCACTCCGTCAAGCTGTACCGTTGGATCATCTTCGGCTTGTCCCTGCTGATCGTGGGGCTAATTGTCTGGTGCATATGGGAGGACATCCACTGCGCCGACTACGGCATCTGGCGGTGGTAGGGATGATTTGTAAAAAATGTAAGGCGGACGTGCCAGACGGACCGTACTGCTGCCGGTGCGGAGCCAAACAGGCGCAGACCGCCCGCAGTCCCAAAAGCCGGGGCAACGGTCAAGGCAGCGTCTACCGTCTGCCAAACGGCAAATATATTGCGCGGCGCGTCCAGTATTATCTGGACGCCGACGGTGTGCGCCATAAGCGGACTAACTCCAAAACGTTTACCCGCAAAAAAGACGCCGTGGAGGCGCTGCCGCTGCTGGACCCAAACCGCCGCGCTGCAGTCCGGCAGGATAAAAAGGCCAAAACTACGTGGCGGCAGCTCTATGACCTGTGGCTCCCCACCCACCGGGCGGGGCCGGACACGCTGGGCAACTACAAGGCCGCCATTAAATATTTTGCCCCGCTCTATAATGAGCGCTGCACCGATGTGGATGTAGACGATCTGCAGGAGTGCATTGACGATTGTCCCCGTGGCAAGTCCACCCGCCGCAATATGCGGACCACGGCGGGCCTCATGTATAAGTACGGCATCCCCCGTGGGTATTTTCCCGCCGCTCTCAACCTCGCGGACTATCTGACAGTCAGCGGTAAGGAGGGTGTGGGCGGCGTGGGCCTCCCGCCGGAGTATCTGGAGGCCATCCGTCAGGCTGCCGAAATAGTCCCCGGCGCGGACTACGTGCTGGCTCAGTGCTATCTCGGCTTCCGCCCATCGGAGTTTCTGGCGCTGGACGTGTCCGATTATGACCGCGCCAAACAATGTTTTGTTGGCGGCGCCAAAACGTCCGCCGGAAAAAACCGCACCGTCACGGTCTCCCCAAAAATCCAGTCTATCATAGACCGGCAGATTGGCACCCGCACCGCCGGTCAGGTCTTTTGCGCCCCGGAGGGCGGCAGTCTGGATATTAAGGCATACCGCCAGATGTTTTACGGCTTGCTGGACGCTCTTGGTCTGCCAAATCCCACCTTTGACGTCAACGGCCAACAAAAGCACACCTACACCCCCCACAGCTGCCGCCATACCTTTGCCACGCTCCTCAAGCGCGTCCCCGGCGCGGATAAAGACAAATTGTCATTGATTGGCCACGCCAGCGATGAGCAGCTCCGCTATTATCAGGATGTCAATTTGGACGATTTGCGGCAAATCACGGACAAAATATAGTGGCGTCCTATTGCCCACTTGTTGCCCACAAAACCGCTGCGTCCGTTGCAAATCAACGCATTTTTTATGACTGGGGGTCAAGGGGTCGTGAGTTCAAGTCTCGCCACTCGGACCAAAAATCCCGTAACCGCAACGGTTACGGGATTTTTCATTTTTTCAAAACATGGCCTAAAATTGTCAAAAAAAGCGGTCTATTGCCCATCTATTGCCCACTATTTTGCGGCCTTGACGATACCAAAATAGTAGGCAGCCAGCTTGTCCCGGAAACCGGGGCCGTCTTTATCAAACAAAAACGCCTGCGCCAGCTCGCCAAAAAAGCCCACCGTTTTGATGCCATAGTGCAGGGCCACCTCGCCGTAGTCGGCGTACATCATGTTGACGGTGATCCACCAGCACCACGCGGGCACCTGCTCCTGCGTAATGCCCATGCTGTCCGCCAGCGCAGCGGTCTGCTCAATGGGCCAGTGCGGGCCGGTGGTCCCGTCTGCGTTTTCCAGCCCCGCCGCCCACTTTTCCGCCTCTGCCCGGGTAAAATCCATTTTCCAGCGGAGCACGGTGTCCCGCTGCGTTAAGGCTTTAGCCGGAGCGGCGCCGCCGGTCAACCGGTCCCGGATGGCATACAGGATAGCCAGCCGCTCATAATTGCGCCAGCTGGAGTCCTCGGCCTCCAGACGCTTGATCCACAATCCCAGCTCTTGCTCGTCGATCATGGGGACTGCACCCCCTTAGACCTCCACGGCATCCATGCACCGCTGGATGGCGCTGCGGATAGTATCGTTGTCTGCCTCGTCCAGCATCTCCTGCAGCTGCCGACGCATAGCGGACTTGCCCTCGGCGCGGCTGTAGTGGCCCCGGACGTAGTGCGTGCCCTGCCGCTCATAGGAGTTGCCGCGGCCATAGGTGCCCCTCATGTCCGCCTCCCAGTTTCCGTCCCGGGAGTAGCGGCCCCGGGAGTAATCCATACCCCGGCTGTACCCCTCGTCTTCCAGACGGTCGATTTTGTCGATATTTTTGATGGTATCGGTGAGCTTGTGGGCAATGTCCAGATCACCGGCGCCCAGCTCGCCCTTGCGGGTCAGCTCGTCCAGCTCACGGCACAGCATCTCCCGCAGCTCATACATAGATTGCATACCCATAATGTACCTCCTTAGCTTACCCGGTCAATCGTCAGGTTGGAGTTGGCAAAATTGATTGCCTGTGTGCTGGTGTTTTCTATGGCCACCGTCAGGCAGCAGCCACGGGGGACCTCCACAATGGCGCTGACAAAAATGTTAAAATAGTTTTCCACGGCAGCCGGGGTCACGGTGGCCGTGGCGCTGGTCAGCGGCTCCCCGTTAATAGCCAGCGCGGCGGTAATGGCCTCCACCGTGCCGCCGGTGGGGATAGCAATGTTGCCGCCAAACGTCACCCGGAAACGGGCCTTGCACTGGTTGGTAAGGCCCCGCAGGGTCACAATGCCCGCGCCCTCACGGTGCACGATGCAGGGCTTGCTGTTGACCGCTGTCTCGGTCAGCGGCACATTTTGGCCTGCCGCGACCTCAACAATATTGGAGTTAGTATACTCAGCCATAAAAACAATCCTTTCATGTAACAGCGGCGGGGCTACTGCCCCGCCGCGTTGTTGTCAGTATCGGCATGGGGCCGATCATCCCGGTCATGCCGCCGGGAAGCTACATTGTGCAGTTGTCAGCAGCCGCAGCCACCGCAGCCGTTGTACGTGCCTGCCGCCCAAGGGTTGCAGGACTGGTACGCCGGGATGGGCGTGGGCCGGAGCTGGGAGATCAGATAGTTGTTCTGGGCGGCCTGAGAGGCAGCCAGACGCAGCTCCTGATTGGCGCTCTGGAGGTCCTGCAGCTTGCTCTGGGTCAGGAAATCGAGGATCGCGCGGCTGTTGCTGTTGGCGTTGTCGATGATGTCCCGCGTTGCGGTCTGGATGGTGTTGCGGGTGTCGCAGCCCTGCGTAGCCATGTCATACCGGAGCTGTGCCGTGTCGGCCCGCTGGTTGCAGCAGCACTCAGCGGCCTGCATCTGCATGGCGTTGAGCTGCTGCATCAGCGCCGCCTGCTGGTTGGCGCGGGAAAGCTCTGCCTGCCCGAAGCCGTTTGCCATTGCCATGTTGGTGTTGTTGATGAGCTGCGCCTGCTGGTAAAAACCGTTGCACAGGCCGTCGTTTACACTGTCGATCTTGCGCTCGACATTGGCAAAGTCAGAGGTCAGCACATAGCCGTCGACCACGCCGCCGCCATTGCCGCCGTTGTTGCCCCAGCCGTTGCCGCCCCAGCCGCAAAAAACAAACAAAAACAGGATAATGATCCACCATGCACCGTCACCGCCCCAGCCAAAGCCGTTTCCGCTGCCGGAGGTGTTGGCGGGAGCCACAGGCATGGTCATTGTCGGCATACCGTCAGATAGAGACATGATATCTCTCCTTTCAAAATTTTATCAATCAAATCGTGGCCACGATTTTGATTACCGCAAAAAGCTCTCAAATTGCTTTGCCATTGCCTGCAGCTGGTTCAGCTGCTGCTGGCTCATTTTGCCGGATTGCAGCAGCTTTTCCACCTCCGCTTTTGGATCGCCCTGAAACGTGGCGCGGAACTGGTTAAATTGCTGCATGAGCCGCTGGAATTGGCCCATTGGCCCCGGCATCTGACCGCCGCCCATGGCCTTAAAAAATGGATTAGCCATCAGCGTCAGCCTCCTTTACTTTCTTCGCGGGCTTTTCTTTGCCCCGAATTTCGCCCACAATTGCCGCCAGACGGTCAAACTCCTCCCGCGTGACAAAATCCACGGCCTTAGCCTGCGGTGCGGCAGGCGGCGTCTGAGAGCGCTCTACGAGGTCATAAATTTTAAGGGACGGTTTGCCGCTTGCGTCCGCCTGCTTGAGATACACGGTGGGAGCTGTGCTGTCCCACAGCGCCACGGCGGCGTTAGGCGCGATCATCCAGTTGCGGGCCTCCTGCTCCCCGGCCACCCACTGGACGCCGCTCTGCGCCACCGGATTTTGAGGTGCCTGCGGCATCTGGGGCGTCATGGGCTGCATCTGCTGCTGACGCATCTGCATGAGGTTATCCGGCATAGGCGGCGCGTAATAGGGATTTTGCCAGCCGTAAGGTGTGTATGCCATGTCAATCATCCTCCTTGACCCAGTAATATAAGATTGTCTCGTTGCTGCTGTCCCAGCTATCCCAGATCGTGCCATCTTGCACGCAGACCACATGGCCGGACAACGCTAAAATATACGTCCCTGTCGGGTGCTGCTCCGCAAATTGGCCCACCGTGTAGCAATCCGGGCAGGTGTCCGGCACGATATACCGCTTGTACCCGATGCTGTGGAGATACCGCCCCCAGCAGGCGTTTGCCGACGGCATATCCCCGTCCAGATACCCTTGGATGCACAATCGCAGATACGTCTCGCCCCAATCCTTGCCGGTGGCCTTGGAGATAGCGCGCACGGTGCAGTCCCCCACATTTTTCCCGCAGGGGTTTTGGTTAAAATAGCTAAACATGGAACAGCTCCGCAAAATACACGTAGGTCCGCAGCTCCTCCGGGTCCGGGAACAGCCTTAAAATATCCATTGCCATCTGCTCCGTGTAGCCGATGGCAAGCAGTCGGTCATACATCGCGCACCTCCTTGTCTTGCTCTTATGATAGCAAAAATCCGGACAGCCAAACTGCCCGGAAACTGCCTGTATTCTGCCCTCAAACTGCCAGAAAAATATTTTGACTTTTTTGCTTTTTCTTCTTGACTTTACGCTAATATTAGCGTATAATAAGGATGTAAACAAAAGAGGGGAACACCCCGGGAGGATAAAATCATGAAGATGACCGCTGAGATGATCGCCGAAATCAAGAACATTGTTGAGGATATGGACTTGGCTTGGGATTACGAATACATCGGCGTCCGCGTTCAGACCCGCGCCTTTGAGCTGGGTGCCATCTCTCACCTATCCCATGTTTGGGACAACGGCGATGACACCGGCGCCGAACTGGATGGCATCTCCACCTGCAAGGTTGACCGACTGGGCCGCACCGAGTATTACGGGGACCATGTCGCTATCATCTGTGGGAACGAGGCCGACTACGGCGAGGATGACGGTGAGCTGGTTATCCGGGACGCAGAAGTGGTTGCTATCATTTGCTGAGGAGGAACAAAATGCGAAAAAAATACGCAGATTGCCAGCGGGCAGATGGTGACTGCACCGTCTGCTCTCTGGTCAACTATGGCCGGGACTGCCACAACCGGCCCATCACCAAGCTGGAGTGGTCCCGCCGGATGGCGGGCATGACGCAGGCAGAGTTGGCGGAGGCGTCCGGTGTCAACATCCGCCAGATCCAGCGAGTGGAGCTGGGCGAGGCTGACGCTGGAAATCTTACTGCCAAAAATATTATTGCGCTGGCGGACGCCTTGGGCGTGAACGTGAGGGCGTTGGTATAATGCGGCTTAAAAAATGCTTAAAATGCGGGAAATTATTTAACACCGCAAAAAACTCGCAATCCCTCTGTGACGAGTGTATCGCAGAAGGGAAAGCAACAACGATAAGGCCGAGGACTTGCCGCCAGTGCGGTGCTATTTTTGACGGTGGCCCTCGAGCGTGGTACTGCCCGGAATGCAGGAAGATTCGGGAGAAAGAGTCGGCCAAGCGCTACAGGGACAACGGCCCCACGCGCCCGCTCGGAAGCATTGACCGCTGTTCCGTATGCGGTAAAGAGTATGTTGTCAATTCTGCGCGGCAGCGGTATTGCCCGGTCTGCGCTCCGGAAGCAATCCGGGAGGTTGACCGCGAGGCGTCGAAAAAATGGAACGCTGAAAATGGTTTTTATGACCGCACGCAATTAGAGCGGAGCGGCCAGAAAATATGCGTGATCTGCGGAAAACCTGTGCCACCCGGAACGCCTCGGGTAACTTGCTCAGATGAGTGCGACCGGCTAAGGAAGAAAAAAATGCGCGCTGAAATAAATTTTAAGCGAGGAAGGAAAAAATCTATACCCGATATTACTCGCCTCGATAAGCAAGTAACAGAAGATATTGTCCCGCCGGATGTGATCAATAGCTTGATGGATGATATCCGCAGCGTGATCGTGAGATGTGCAGATTGCGGAGATTGGTTCGTAAAAACCAGCGCGGCCTCAAAACTTTGTAAAAAATGCTCAAAAAGTCACAGGCTTAAATATATGAGGGAGTACGCAAGGGAAAAATCCAAAGAGCGGGGGGAAAATCTGCAAAACGCTGAGGCGAAAAAACAGTACCAGGCTGAATACTACCGCAAAAATAAAGAGCGGATTCAAGCGCAGCGAAAAGCAAAAAAGCAAAAATAAAAGACCGTGTCCGAATCGGACACGGTCTTTTTTATCCCTGCATATCGTCCGCGATCTTTGCGTAGGCCCGCCGCCGGATCTTGGCAAGCCCGTCCACGCTGACATGGAGCCGCTGTGCGGTCTGCAGGCAGCTCTGGCCGTGGACGTCCACCGCCAGCACCGCCGCCTCCTCGTCTGCGGGCAGACCTACCCGCCGCACAGCCTCCTCGGCCCGCCGGGGCGCCATAGATGACAACAGCGCCCGGATGTCTCGATGTGCTCGGTCCATACTGCCCCGGACTTGCAGAGCGCGGCGTACCGCGTGGATGTTGTCATCCTCCGGCCTCCTCTCTTAGCTTAGCCCGTCCAGTCGGCGCGGGCCTCCCGGACGTCGATGTGGGTAAAACTCTTGTAGACGCCCACCCCGCCCCAATCGGGCATAAGCGTCCTTGCAAACGCCGCCACGGCCTCCGGCGTCTGCCCCTTGACCACAATATCCGCCGCCGTGCCATAGCAGTGCTGGCTGCGAGCCACGCCACCCACCTTGGCGTTGTACTCCGGCGTCCGGTAGCCGCTGTTGATGGTCACGGCGCTGCCAAAGTGGGCGCGGATGGTCTCCAGCACCATGACAAGGCGCGGTGCGATCAGCACAGCGTCCGCCCCGCTGCGGCACGCAAACTCCCGCACCTTAAAATGAGCGGAGAGCTGCTTTTCCCCGTCGCTGGCCTTGCTGTAGGCGTTGATCTCAACCATGGCCGCCCTCCAGCTTGTACAGCGCCCGCACCAGCGTCTCCCGCGTCACAGTCTCTCCGGCGTTGGCGTCCGTCAGCAGGCCCTTTGCCTTGCCCCACGCAATGGCCGGGTCCTCCGCCTTGGCCGGGGTCTCCTCCCAAAAGAGCATCAGCGTCGGCACCTTCCGGCTGCTTGTCACCTTGCCCCCCGGAAAAATGCCTTGTGTAGAGCCGCCCCCGTCCAGCATAAGAGCGTCTTCCACTCCCAGCCCCAAGAGCTTATTTTGCAGCGTCTCTCGCGTCATAGCGGTCTTGTCGCACCACAGCACCACCTTGCCGTTGGCAAGCCAGCCGATAGCGGTCCGGGCAGCGGGCCGGGCCACATCGGCGGTCAAATCCCGGTACAGCTTGGCCCCGCCTTTGAGGATCGGCACGCCGGAGAGGAAGGATCCTCCCCGGTCCGTCAGCATACGGGGCTTGTTGTCATTGCCGATGGAGAGGCCCCAATCCCGGTATGCGTCCCGGCTGATGATCTGACCGTCAATGACCGTCCACCCCACCGGCTGGAATTTGCCGTTAAAGAGATACCCGTTGATGATGTGGCTGCACCCGGTCTCCGCCTTGATCTGTGCCGGGGACTTTTTGGCCGTGTTGTGGTACACCTGCGCTTTGGCGCAGGCAAACGTATCAACCATGGACCCGCACCCGCTTGTAGCAGTAGCCCTTGCTATCGTAGGACAGCTCAAAGCCACCTGCCGTGATGGTGGTGTCCGCCCGGGAGGGGTCAGGGTCCATCATGGGGATGGGTGCGCCGTAGTCCGCGCCGCCGTAGGGCTCGGGCCGGGTGGAAATGCGAATGTCCTTACCGTCAGATGCCTTAATGTACTTTTCCATATTTGTGCTCCTTTCAAATTTCGCGGCTTTTTAGCCGTTTTCCCGTTTTTCGTCCCCCGTCTCCGGGGGCTGGTTTCCAAAGGCGGGGGCCGCAGCCCTCGTCCCTTTGCGCCAAGAGGGGGTATGGGGGACGGTGGCGTCCCCCATGTTTCTGGTGGGGGTCTAAGGGGGAGGCATCTTTGCGCCAAAGATACCTACCCCTTGCCCGTGGCAGGGGCCTGCCCCCCTGCGGGAGCAGTCAGGACTTGTCCTCTGCCACCCTCTGCGTCCCAAAATAAAACGCAATGACCGTTGTAAAGATAGTCAAAAACTCCGTCCCGCTAATGGTGCCTTTGAGCGCCAGCACCGCAAATACAACTGTCAGCGTCAGTGTCACGAGACTCTTGACAGACAGCAGATTGGCCAGCCGCTTTTTCAGGTTTTCCATATGTCACCTCCTCTCGTTTTCCAAATCCGTAATGCGGCGGTTGATGACCTTGATCTGCTCCTCCACCACCGGCATCCGCTTGGCAAAATTGTTGTGCTCCCTGACCTCACGGGTCAGCTCCTCAATTTTTTCCTCCGTCACCGCCTGTGCCCGGCTGTTGGTGACAAGGACCCCCACTAAGGTTATACCACCCGTAATCAGGGCGCAGATGATTGCCTCTGTCATGCGTCACGCTCCTTAATTTGCAGCTTAAGGATTAAAAATCCGACTTACTCTCGTGCAGTTGCCCCGCCGCTGAGGATCTCCGCCGCCTCCCCCTCGGTCAGAACGCCCTTTTTCACGGCGCTGCGCACCATATCCTCCGTCCAGAGGCCCTGCGCGTACCATTTTGCGATTTTGTCTCTCATATCAGCCCTCCAAAAGTGTGCCGGTCATCATGGCGGTGTAGGCGCTCTGCGCCTCGATGCGGTCAAGCTGCGTCGGCTCCGGCGTTGGCTCAGGCTCCGGCTCCGGCACCGCCCCGGCGGTCATCTTCGTCACAACGTTCCCCTCCACCTCGATGTCAACAAACGGGAACGTCTCCGGAATTTTTATCCCCGCCGGTATCTTCGCCCAGCCGGGAGGCGGAGCCTTAATTGCGCTGGAGGTCTGGTTGTTGTGTGCGCCGTTTTCCAGCGCCGCGATCTCAATAATCTGCATTTAACCCTCCTTATTCATCCATATACATAAGCAAGTAGCGATACGGTACGCCTGACTCATTAAGTGCATATTTGGCATCAGAGTACACTGACCGCAGCAAAAGACTGTTTGCATTAAGACCGTCAAGCAGCAGAGGATAGCCCAAAATGTTGCCGCCCATACTTGAGCTAAAGCTAAAATTGGGAATCCAATATGTCTCGGTGCTTGTCACGTCCTTATCCGGCAACAGGGCAATGCAAAAAATCGGATAGTAATTTGCTCCATCTTGCTCTCTAAAAATCATTGTGAGACGAGGACGTCCGTTTGTTTTTAGCGAAATGTTTTTTGTACCCGTCCCCGTATACGTCCCGATCTCGATACTTGCCGCCCCCGCGATTTGCTTTAAGGGGATATTGACCATATTCCCAAGCACATCTACCAGCCCCGGCTCGTCCTTAAATGTGGTGTCGGGGGTGTAATAAGGATTGATTGCGGACGGAGCGCCTTGCGAATGGAAGCAGAAAACGCCGTTAATGTATGCCATGCTCCCCTGCTGCGATGACACGCTATCCGTAATGCGTTTAAAATTAAGTCCATCGAAGCTCACAAGAGACTCAAGGCCAAATTTAATGAGCACATTGACATCACTGCACGCAAGCTGCTGCGTAATGGTTGTAACATTTGCGCTGCTCGATTGATAATTTGCGTCGGACAACTGCCACGCTTTTAGGTCCTCGCTGTGCGCTATGCCATACGCGGAATACACAAAATATTTTCCTTTAAATTTTACAAAAGCAACGTTTTCGATTGTGTTTGACAGGTCCGCAGACGTAAAAACCGTTTCAAAACTATCAGATTTGAGCTTAAAGACCTGAATTTTCTTGGAGACGGGGACCGCAATATAGAAGCCATCGGGACCGTCAATGCCATTGTTAAACGTTGGATGGCTTGACGCTGACGTTCCGAGGCTGTATGTGCTTTCCCAATTTTCCGCATCGCTGCTCAAATACACCTTGCCGTATATGTCGATAAGGACAAATTTGCTCAGATAATTGCTGTAAAACAGGCTGTACGCAATGTTAGTTAGCGATAGCGTGCACTTTAAAGTCCATGTAGACAGATTTTGCGTAGCATAAATAATTGCCTTGTATGGGCTTGATGTAATGGGAATCAGAAGATAATATGTGTCACCCACATACACAATTCTGTGTCTACCACCATAGTTATAACCACCCGATACAGTTGGGATCGTAAATGTTGTCCATGTTTTTCCGTCCGTTGACATGACTGCGGTTGTACCGCTGATTGGGAACGAAAAAAGGATGTTGTTTGCAACCGCAATTGCCTGCCACACGGACCCGCTGACGTTGGGCACAGTACCCTTTTCCCAATTCTGCCCAGCGTACACATCTACAACTGGATAGGTGCCCTCCAATACGCTCTTGCTCAGCACGTCCAGCACATCATCCGGCACGGCGCCGGTGTCCTTGCCAAACTTGGCCGCCGTGGCGTCTTTTAGCAGCGTGGCCTTGTTCAGCGGCGTCCCCTCCTGCGTGGGCTGGTCCGCCCGGGCCATATCAAAGGTGTTTTCCTGTCCGGCCACTGGGGTCAGCGTCACCCGCCCCGGGTAAAGTGGTACTCTGTCTTGCATATTGTCTCCTTTCAGGTCTCTCCGGCGTACAAATCGCCGGAGAAAAACCACGCCTGCTCCATGTTGGTAATAAGGGTGTCGAGGTCCTGCAAAATGCGCTCAATGTCGTTGGCCTTGAGGTAATCCAGCGCCCGCATGGTCTCCGGTGTTTCCGGCGTGGACGCCATTATGGCGATGACTGCCCGCAGATGGGCGATATTGAGCCGGTACGTCTCCATCTGCCCCGCCGTGGGCGTGTCCGATTCGGGCCAGTCCGCCTTTGGGCTGACCGCCACGGCGTAGCCGTAGCCGATGAACCGCTCTGCCAGATACCGCACCGCCTCGCCAACCCGGTTGAGGTCAGAAACGTTGTAAAACGTCCCCGGCCCTCGATCGGTAATGAGCGTTTTAATATCAAAGGCCATAGCCCACCTCACTTGTCATAGTAGACCACCACGCACCCGTGGACGCCCATGCTGGGCGGCTCCGGGTCTCCGGGATAGTTGTCAACAACGGTAACCTGCACATCTACCCAGTAGTAGCTTCCGTCTTCCGCTTTTCGGCGTTTTTTACGCGTCTCTTGGTGTCGGTTGCCCTTCACGCCGCCAATGCCTCGGATGCCGCCGTTTCCGCTGCCGGGGATTGGATTTTTTACACCGCTCCGCCCGTAGCTCTCCCCGCTCCGCACGTCCGTGTAGCCGTTGGTATACCGCTTGCCGTTGGCGGAGCTGTAGACGCCAAAGGTGGTCTCTTGCCCGATGGTCACCGCAAACGCCTGCTGCTCGTTGATGTTGATAGTGTCGGCCCATACAAGACCGCCGATACCGTCCTCACCGTCGGCCCCCGCCTCGTCCCACGTGCCCGGCTGCCCCGCCGTGCCGTTGGTCCCATGGCCCACGCAGATGACATACAGCTTGCTCTTTCCCGCCGGGGCCTTCCACGTGCCGGGAGAGGTGATGATCTCCCGGCCAGTGAACAAAAACGCGCCGTCCGCCTGCAACAGCTGGCTCTGGCAGCCCTGCAGCACCCCGGACGAGATGGAAAACGTCTGCATAATGCGCCGCGCCGTGGTGGCTTGGCTCTCGTCCAGCCACACGGTGTCCACGTCGCCGATCTCGCTGGAGGGGTCTCCCCGCCCGGTCAGATCCAGCACGTTGCCGCCGTAGGTTGCCAAAATATTTTTGGCCGCCGTGAGTGCCTGAGCCTGCGTCTTGATAAACGGGTTTTGCACGCTCACCGTCTCGCTGGAGGACGTGGAGTTGCCGGATACCACATACTGCGTCTTGCTGCCATCGTTAAGGGTAAAAATGATAGCCGCAATGCTCTCGTTGGCGCTCATGGTGGGGTACGCGGTCAGGTTGTCCAAGGTCAGCTTGTTCCCCTCGCTCCACAGCGGCTCTGCCGTCAGGTACCCGGTGGAGGCGTCCGCCCGGGGCCATGTGCCGGTTGCCATGCACACCCAGCGCACCAAATCCCCGCACTTTTTCCCCCGAATGTCTTCCGCTGTCCGCGCCGTCACCGGCAGCGCCGTGAAATTGGGGTCCGCGTGCCAGCAGTCCTTAAAATTCACGCCCAGCTGCCCCGTCAGGGCCGACAGCCACCCGCCAAGCGTGGTGGGCAGGGTAGATGGGGGAATAAATTCCCGATCCGCCAAAAGGCCGATAATGTCCACCAGATACCACTGCATGGTGATGCCGTTGTCGCCGGTCTTCCATCCGTCGCCGTACTGGTAGTACGTCCCCAGCTTGCACCGCTCCACGGCGCCGTTGGCGTTCCGAACGCCGATAAAAATTTCAATGCCCTGCCGGTCTTCGATGGACTGGAACAGTCCGTTTTTCTTTCGCGGCTCAAACCGCCGATTGGCGTTGTCCATTTTGATGGTGCACGTGCCGTATGGCAGCGCCGTACAGCCCACGTTGCCTTGCTGCTTGACGTTAAACTCCGCCAGCATATTGCCGTCCCACTGCTCATAGATCCCCGGCAGGATCTCCACCAGCCGCATCCGCCGCCCGGGCCGCGACCATTTCGTGCACGTCACCCGAATGGCGTCCGGGTTGTAGACGGAAAACCCGTCCACCGCCACAGACTTCGCCTTGTTCCCGGTGAATTTTTTGGCGAAATACGCCGTGCCGCCTTGCAGCACCTCCACGGTAAAATCCACCGGGTACCCGTCCAGCGGGTCTGCGGAGAAAAACACGCTGGCCGCCTGAAGAATATCCACGCCGGAAAAATTGAGCTGCGTCCACACCGCCGGAGAAAACGTGCCGTCCTCCCCGGAAAGCGCCTCCGTGGCCGTGCCCATGTGTGCCGTCACCTTGAAATCGTCCGGGAACACATCAAAGGAGCCGTCCAGCGCCCACCGGTCCCGCTCTAACGTGGCGTACCGGGCAGGCGAATCAAAGTTGTGGTCGTGCAGATCCTCTTTTTTGCTCCACGGTGCCAGAGTTGAGCCGGACACCGCGCCGAATACCGTATCCGGGTCGGAGATGTCCACCACCGCTAAGATCTCGATGCGCCGGGGACTGCCCACGATGGCCGACCGAAACGTCTCAGACGTCTTAATCATGTGGCGCCTCCTCCCGGAGCGTAAAGCCAACGTTGTGCCACAGGCCCTTACCGTCCTTGTCAAAGGCAAAGGTTGGCTGTGTCACGCTCTCCGCGATAAACGTCCCCGTCCGCATCTCGTCTGCATCATCCGGGAGATACACCACCGTAAACGGCTTGCCGCTCCGCAGCACCGCCGCCAGCTGCCGCCACAGGTCGTTGCCCATGTAATCGTAGCTCCATACGATCATCTGCACGTGTCCCCGCTGCTCAATCACCGTCCGGCCGGAGATCATCTCCACCGTCACGTTAAGCTCGCCGGGATAGCATTGGTACTTGTCCCCGCTGGTCTGCGGCAGATACACGCCGCCTACGATAAGCTGTGTCATGCCGTTGCCACCTCCGGGTTGTTTTTGGACGCTGTGCGGATGTCCGGCAGCAGCCAGCTGGCGATCTGCTGCCCGTTTTGCAGGACAAGGTTAATGGTGTAGCTGCCTCCGTTGCCGGCGCTGGCCGCCGCAAGGCCGTTGACCATCCCGGCCGCCGCGTTGTACACGGTATCCACCGTCGGTGTGGGGATGGCATTCTGGATGCCCGCTGTGACGCTCTGCATCTGCTTTTCAAAGCCCGCCGTCGCTGAGCTGAAGTCTAAGCCGTTCTTGACGCGGTCCGTCACGCCGCTCACGCCGCGCATTAGCGCTGGCAGGCCGTCGCTCAAACCTTCGGCTCCGCCCTCCATCACATAGCGGAACACGCCACGCGACCATTTTGAGGGCGAGTGCTCGTCAAAGCCGTCCTTGCGGGTGAAAAGATTTTTAATGCCGTCCACAAATCCGCTGACTTTTTCGCCAATCCATGACGCCATGCTCTTGATGCCGTCCCATAGCCCCATGACAATATTTTTGCCGATTTCAACCATCTGTTCAGGGACCGATTTGAAAAAGCTGACCACAGCGTTTCCAATTTCCACGACCTTATCGAAAAACTTGTCAACAGCGTTTTCAAAAGCTGTGCAAGCGTTAAGCACCGCCGTTTTCACCGCTGCCCATGCCGCATTGACCTTTTCCCGGAATTCGTCATTCGTTTTGTAAAACGCAATAAGGCCGGTGACAAGTGCTGCAATCGCCGTAACAACAATCCCGATTGGATTCGCCGACATAACCAGATTCAGCGCGGCCTGCGCAACGGTAGCGCCTTCATTCGCCGCCTGAAATGCCTTGATTGCATTGACCGCACCGTTGATTAAGGATGCCACATTCCAAGTCACAAAGGCCGCGCCGATTCCCGCAATAATAGAGAGAATCAAGTCACCGTTGTTTAAAATGGTGTCCACAAAGTTGTTGACGTCCGCCGTAAAAGCGTCCCAGTCCACGCCGTCGATCCAGCCTTGCAGCGCCGTTGTGATGTTCTGGATAATGGGGACAAGGTTTTCAAGCACCGGCGCTCCCACATTTGCCTGAAACTGTCTCCATGTCTCTGACAGGTTGCCCATCACGTTTTCCCAGCCGTCAGCCTCACGGGCCGCCTGCCCCATAGCGCCGGAAAGCTTCTGAGCATCCAGCACCATTTGGAGCAGTGTTTCCTGCTTCTGGATCTCCGACAAATTATTAAACGCGTCACCGAACAGTTTCATAGCCGCCGCATTTCGGGTGGCCTCCGTGGCAGACAGGCCCAGCGCTGCATCGTTGGCATAGTTGCCCTTTAAAAACGATTGGAGGGATTCCGTTGCCTGCTCCACGCTGGTATCGTAGTATGCCGCGCTGTCCGCTGCCGCCTGGAGAGCACGCTCCATCAGGGACATGCTCTGCTCAACGTCGCCGCCGGACGATCTGGCAAACGCATAGATCTTGCTGCCTATGGTGTTGAGCCGCGTTTGCAGGATGCCGGAGCTGTCAGCAACTCGGCCAATGGCCGCTGTTGCTGTTCCGGCAAAGTCCCCGAAGGTCTGCTCAAATGCTGCCGTTTCCGCCTTGACTGTGGCCGCAGAGTCGATAAACTCACCGGCCATATTTTTGATGGCATCGGTAATCGTCTTGACGCCTTCGACAATTGCGGTGCTCAGCAGATTGGCCTTCAGCACCTCGCCGAATGTGCTGACCTTTTCCCCGCTTTTCCCGCTTTCGTCTCCAAGGTTCTTGATAGCGGCTTTTGTCTTGTTCATGTCCGCCGTGGCGTTGTTCAGCGCCTGCTGCCACCGCTGCACTTCGTTGCTGTTCTCCGCATAGTTCGCCCGCGCATAATCCAGCGCCTTTTGAATCTCCGTGATGCGCTGCTGCTGGACCTCTAACTGTCGGCTCAGTATGTCGGACTGCGATGCTAATTTTTTCTGGCTGTTGTTATCAACGTCAAAGGCAGAGGTCACTGCCTTCATTTCCGTTCCAAGGGTCTTAAGCTGCTGTCCCATGGAGTTCAGCGCGTCTCTAAATTCTTTTTCCCCGTCTATGCCGATTTTGGGGCCAATATCAGCCGCCATAGTCTCACCTCACATCCGGTATGATCTCATCATCGGTCAGGACTTGGCGGAGCTTGCAGCCCTCCCGCTTGATCTGCTCAATGGCAATGTAGTCCAGCAGCTCCCCAAATGGGATGGTCAGTGCCTCGCTATACGTAAGGCCCACCGCCATCCCGTACCACAAAAACCACTCCGGCGCTAAGGGGCTGCCGGAGTGGTTTCCGCGTTTTTTCCGGGGGCCGCCTCCACGTGCCGGCTCATGCCGTTGGTCACGGTTTCCGCGATCTTTTCCCGCAGCGCCGCAAAATCGCCGATGTCCAGTACGTCCAGCAGCTCGTCTGCTGTCAGGGGCGGTGCGGTCTCAATGTCATTGACTTTGGCGTACCGTGCCCCACCGTCCATCATGGCCGACAGCAGCCAAACCGCTTCGTCCAGCGCCCTGACCGGGTCCTCGGCGGTCAGCGCCTCGTCAATGTGCTCCATGCCGCCGTAGCGCTCCGTCACCGCCCGGACTACCCGGGCGGAGAAGCACAGCAGGTGCTCCCGGCCGCAGATGTCAATAGTCGCTGTCCTCATGCTGCCTCCGTAATGCCAAGCCGGGCCTTGATGTAAGCCTCTGCCTGTGCCTCCGTGGTAAACGTGGCCTCTTTTTTCCATGCGTGGTTTTCGCTTTCATCCCGCATAATGGCGGCGCTCAGCTCCGGCGTCTGCCACTCGATGCTCTCACCTTGCGTGGTGGCTGCGTCCGCCGGGACGGAAAACATGACCTTGGTCAAAATCATCCCCCGCCACATATCCACGCCGTTGACCCGCTTCTTGATGATAAAGCCCACACCAAGATACGGCGTTACCTGCGTATCGTCGTAGATCATCTCTTTGACGCTGGTGTCCGTCACGCCCTCGATGCCGGTAATGGCCTCCTCCTTGAGTCCAAGGATGGCGGCGCTTACCGTCTGGCTCAGGTCCGTGGTGGAGAGGGTCAGCGTTCCGCTGGCAAAGCGGCGGTCGGTCTCTGCCAGTGCGTTGTCTCCGTAAAGATTGTTGTCCTCCGTGGTCTCGATCTCCACATTGGCCTCCGTTGCTTTGCCCATGACGCCGCCATCCTTGTAGCTCACAGTGCTGCCGGTGGCGGAATAAATCGCGTAATACGGCTTGCTCAGTCCAATTGTTGCCATGTCAGCGCTCCTTTCTCACGGTCCGATTCGGACTCGCGCTCATTTCATAATTTTTTCGATTTCGCCCTCCGCCCGCTTTTTCATGGCGGCAAGGGCTTGCTTTTTGCTTTTGCTCACCGCTCTGGCTACAAAGCGGTTTTTGCTCATCCATGTGGTGCCGCTCTCAATGGCCCGGGCAACCATCTGGTTGGGCTGTCCCTGCGGCCAGCGCTTGGAGCGGATGTTGTTGTACCCGTCAAAGCCGATTTTGACGTTGTAGACGCCGTCGCTGTCCTTTTGCATGGTGGTAATACCAAGGACGCCCAAAAGCGCGGCCTTTTGCGTTTTTTTCGGGCCACGCACCGGCTGCTCCTGCGTGCCCCACCCCTCGTCTGTGGGCACGGCCTGCAGCTCCGTCCGGATGGCGTCCGCCACGATTTTTGCTCCATCGTGGATGGCGGGGCCAACAACTTTTTCCACAGCCTCTTTTTCAAGGCGGCTGAGTTTTAGGATGTACTCCTCCCCGCCCTTAAAGCTGATAGTCGCCATCAAAGCGCCTCCCACACCCACTCATAGTGATAAAATCCAGTGTCCGCCTCATACTGTACGGAGTTCAGCGCCCACGAGATGCCGTGGGCGTCAAAGCTCTCCCCCAGCGCGTCCGCCCACGGGTCCAGCTCCTGTTTGGTGTAGAGGTCCGTGGTGCCGGTCATGGCCCGCTCGCCGTGGCCGTTGTCCCCGGCAAGGTCATTAGACCCGTCCTCCTGCCACACAAAGTAGCGCTCGGACTTGACGCGGACCGCGTGGCTTACCGCGTCCGTCACCGCCCGGTGGGAGGCGATAATGCGCTCATACCATGTCATGGCCCACCTCGTATCTCTGCTCAATTTTAAGGAGCGTCAAGTCCATGCTGGGCGGGTAGCTCTCCGTGTTGGTCTGCACAAGGTCAATGCGATACTGTTTACCGTCCTCCGTCACCGCAATGTCCTGACTGCTGACGTTTGGCGCCTTGGGTACCCGGAGCACCCGCTCGATTTGGGCTTGATTTTGCCGCCCCTCGTAATAGCGCTGGATGCCAAGCCGCCGCTCCTCGTACCGGAGCTTGATTTTGGCGGCAAGCTGCTGCTTTGGCTGGTAGCCCGGCTCCGCCGCGTCCTCCACGGTGCAGATGGTCACGATTCCATCCTCAAAGCCCTGCGTCACCCGCCCGTCACTGCGGGGCCGGTACGGACTCGTCCACGGCATACGCGCTCACCCGCCTCTCCGTCTGCATCCCCAAAATCAATGCCTGATAGTTGGTCTCAAATACCTCCATGGCGCTGTCTCTGGCGTACCGCACATACTCCATCAAGAGCGTCCGGGGCTTTCCGTCCGCCGTGTAGTCCTGCCGGCTCCCCGCCTTGTCATCCAAGTACACCATGCCGGAGGCGATGAGGCCGGACACCTTGGTATCCGTTGCCTCATCGCTCCATGTGATGCTCAGATAATATTTGACGTCTGCCAGCAGCCCGTCCGGCAGGCTGCCGCGCTCCGCCATCAGGACTTGGTCACGGTGACGGTGTAGGTCTTCTTGGCGGTACCGTCAGCGGCGGTCACATTGACCTTAACGGTGTTGCTGCCGGTCTGCCACGTGGCGGCGCTGCCGTTGTCGATCTTGGCGTTGTTCACCAGCACCTCGATCTCGGCCCCGGCGTCAGCAGGCACGGCAGTGATGGTGTTGGTTGCGTTGGTGGTCGCGGCCGTGTAGCTCACGGTGCCCGCCGCAAAGGTGGGCGACAGCGCCAGAGACCCGATAGAGAGGGCGCTCAGCGTGGCGTCATCGGAGGCCGTGGCCTCCGTCACCTGCGTCACTTTCCACGTGGCGGGCTTCAGGCCGCTGATGTCCAGCAGCAAAAATGCGTTGTTGTCAAGGGGCATACCGTTGGCATAGCCCTTGATGAGATACACCCGCTCGTCCTCCAAAAAGTGGTAGTGGTCGCTGTACTCAATGCGGCCATTAGTGGCGGTGCCAGCCAGCGCCAGATACCGGTCCGCAAGACCGATCACCGCCTTGCCCCGGCTCAGTGCAGGGGTCTGGATAATGGTCATGGGGTAGGGCATCACATCATTGCGGTAGGTACCGTCCGGAGCCATCAGCGTGGTGGCAGGCATGACCTTCTGGTAGTAGTCCTGTGGATTGACCAGCAAAATAACGTTCTGCACCCGGCGGGCCTTGCCGTTGGGGTCCGCCGCCAGAATGGAGATCAGATTGCCCACCGTCACGGGGCTCAGGTCGCTGACTTTTACGGCGGCCTTTTCCGGGTAAGCATTGCCGGAGCGGGTCACGTTGTCGCCCACCTGACGGGTCATGCCAATGGGCTTTTTATCGCCGTCACCCGCCACAAGGCCCGCCTCCATGCCGTTGGCAAATGCCTCGTACAAAATCTCACGCACATAGCGGTCCAGCCACTCCGGGCCAAGGTCCAGCATGGCCTTGCACACCGGCAAAAATGCGCTGAGCTTGAGAAGCTGGGTGTTGATCTTTTTAAAGCCGCTGGTCAGCTCCTTAACGATGTCATCGCACAGGTCACCCCATGCCGCCTCCTCATAGCCGTTGGTGTTGACCATGATCTCCACGGCGCCGCCGGTGGCCCGAAAATTGATGCGGCTCAGCAGGGGGTGGTTGGTCTGCAGATCCTCAAAAACGGAGTCGATCACCGTCTTGGGCATCACGGCGTCCATGCCGGTCACGGCCTGCCGGGGGTCAAGGGCACACATGGCCTCGCCCAGCTTCTGGTAATAGGTTTTCTCCTCGGCGGTGAGCTGGTGCACGCCCCGGGCCGTCAGGATGCGGCTGTCCATCTCTTGCCGCAGGTCGCTCATCTGCTGCTCGTACTCCTGCTTAACGTCAAGGCCCACCCGCTGGAGCATCTCGTCAAAAGCCGCCTGAAATGCCTCGGCGTCGTTGTCCTTAACGGCCTTCTGGATGAGGCCCCGCAGCTCCTCTCGGCTCCGGATAGTGTTGTTGTTCGTCATGTTCGTCTCCTTTCAAATTTCAGCCAAACAGGCTCATAATACGGTTTTTCTGTTCCGGCTCTTTCGGGGTTGGGGAAGCAGGCGGCGTTGCCGGCGCGGCGGTCAGCTGCCGCAGTTGGGCGGCAAGGCTTTTTTGCACGTTGATGCGCTGCTCCAGCGCCAGATTTGCCTTTTGCACAATGTCCGCCGCCTTACTCATGTCTGCGTCCTTTTCCGCAAATTCATCGGCAAGGCCCAGCTCTATGCACTGCGCGGCGGTCAGCCACGTTTCGGCGTCATACATTTCCTTGAGCTTTCCGGCGTCCAGCTTGTTTCCGGCTTTTTGGAGGTACGCCGCCATGCCCGCCTCATTGATGGCGTCCAGATCGTCCGCAGCTTTCCGCAGCTCTGCTGCATTGCCGTAAATGCCCATGCTCATGTTGTGGATCATCATCATGGTGTTCCGGGGCATGATCACTGTGTCTCCCGCCATGGCGATGACCGACGAAACGGAGCAGGCAAACCCGTCCACATATACCGTTTTGTGAGCACTGTGCCGCTTAAGCTGGTTATAGATGGCCGTGCCCTCTACAACGCTTCCGCCGTAGCTGTTGATGTAGATGGCGATTTCCTTGGCGTCCGGGTACTCCGCCAGCGCGTCCCGCAGCGCCTTGGCGCTGGTCTCGCTGCGGATGACCTCGCCCGTCCAAAAATTCTGGCTGTCGCCCTCCACGTCGCCGTAGATGTAGAGCTCCAGCGTTCCGGCGTCCTCCGCCCGCTGCTTCAGCTCCCACATCCGTCTGTCCGGCTGATTACTCATTGCCCGCTCCTTTCTCGCCGCCCAGCTGCTGGGCGGCATCTTGTATTTTTGCGATGTTAAGGGTTAAAAAGTGCTCGTTGGCCCAGTCCTCGCCGATGGCCGCCTGATTGGTGGCCCGCAGCACATCGTTGACGCTAAAGGCGCCGCTGCCCACCAGCTTTTCCACGTTTGCCGCGTTGGCAAAAATGTCAAAGTGGAGAATGGCGGAGGAGTCCACCCGGACAAAATTTCCCTGCTTCCACCCGTCATAGCCGTAACGCTTGCGTGTGATTTCCTCTTGCAGCTGGTCGCAGATGGGGTCAATGCACTGTGTCAAAAAACGGCTGTTGGCGTCTGCGGTCCCCTGCACGGTGCCGTTGACCAGCACCGCCGGAATAAGAAATCCCCTTGCCGTAAAATCAAAAATGTCCTCAATAAGATTACGGATGTCCCGGCTGTCTCCGCTTTTGCTGCTGCCGGAGCTGCCGCCATCGGAGCGCTCGTAGCTGTATCCGTCAAATTCCGGCAGCACCGCCGCGTCGCTGTCAAAAAATGGCTTGATCTGTTCGGCGATCATTTTCGCAAATCTTGCCTCAAAGTCCTGCGTGCCCGCCGCAATCTGGTTGACATGGACTTTCCAGTGCTGCCCACGGTCCCATTGGTAAGCGCGCATGGCCGCTCTTGCCAGCCGGTAATAGGAGGCATACAGCCCGTCGATCACCGGCCGCATGGCGTTGTGGTGGAGCTTCAGGTGTAAAATTTCGTTTTCCCGGAACGTCTTATCATAGGCGGTGTCCCCCACCGTTACTCCGGTGTACTCGTTCATCCGCACGGCCCAGTGGGTGTTTTGCTGCCAGCTGTCCGCCACAAGCACGGCGTCCGTCCCGGTGTCCCGCCGCCTGCTCGATACGATCAGAGCCTCATTGTCCGTGTAGAGTTTGCCAACAGCCTTGTGCCAGAACATCGTGCTGTTTTGGTTTAGATTCGGCTCGTAGTTCCACATGTAGTACTCGCGGTCCTGCGTTTCTTCGCCGCCCCGGAATACCCGCACCTCGCACCGTCCGATGGCGTTGGCCACCATATTGGCGCAGGTCCAAAAGCATAGCTGCCGTATCTGCAGGTCCGCCGCCGCGTCAAAAAGCTCTTGGCACGTGACCTCTGCCGTGGTCTCCGCCCCGCTTTTTCCCCACAGCCATTCCCAAAATTTCAGTCCCATGGTTTCCCCTCTCCGGCGCTACATCTCGATCCGCATCTGCGCTGTGTAGTCTGCAAACCGTTTTTCCTGCGCCGCAAAATAATCCGGGTCCAGCTCGCAGCCCACAAAGTCAAGCCCCATATCATAGGCCGCAATGCGGCTGCTCCCGCTGCCTAAATGTGTATCAAGGATTTTGTCTCCCGGCTTGGCGTATCTGTTAAAAATCCACGTATACAACGCCACCGGTTTTTGCGTCGGGTGGATGCGCTCGTTTGTCATTCTTTGCGGCGCAAAATAAAACGTTTTTGCCGGTGTGCCAAACGATGTCCATGCAAACTCGCAAGATGCAAAAGATAAATTTTCCGGCATATTTTTGTCCCATATCAAAAAGCATTTGCACGGTGGGAGCGGGAAATAATTACCCCCCCAAATTACTTGGTTTTTACTAACTCTTTGTAATTCGGCAAAGTATTTTTCGCTCGGGGCGTTGGCATCCCATTTGTTTTTGTTTGCGTTGTACTTTTTTAAGACGCCGCTCTCCGTAATTGATATCCCGTATGGCGGGTCTACCACAGCCAAATCAAACGCTTTGTTTGGCAGCGTCCGCATATATTCCATGCAGTCCATGTTGTAGGCCGTGTTCATGTGGTGCTTCTCCTCTGCGGTCCGATTCGGACCGTCATAGTCTGATGGCCCCCATCATCGGCTCCGCCAGCGGCGTGCCGGTGCCCAGCAGCGGCTCAATGGTCACGCTGGCCACCAGCGCCAGAAAGGGGTCTGTCTTTCGGCTTTTTGCCTCGATCTTTGCGTAGATAAAATTGCCGGTGTCCACGCCCAGCTTTCGCGAGCTCCGCACCCGCTTGGTGTTGTTGACCGCCCACCTGAGGCACGGGTTGTTGCCCCAGCAAAATAGCTCCCGGTCAAAGCACTCCTGTATGACCGGCTCCACCTGCATAATGTCCGAGGGCCGCACCAGCTTTACCCGGCTTTTATCCGCTGCGTCAAATCCGATAGCCCGCATACTTTCCGCAACCAGCGTCCAGCGGTAGTGGTCCATTGCCAGCGCCTTGATGTTGTACTTTTGGGCGGCGCTCTGGATATAGGCCGCGAACAGGTCCGGGCTGATGCTCACATCGTCCACCACTGTCAGGTGTCCTTCCTCCGCCCATGTCTGCCATGGAGCCTTGACCCTCGGCAGCGTCTTGGATTGGCGGCACACCCATGCGTGGTTAATATCATACCGGTCGGCCCCCCGCCGGAAATGGAGGTTGATGCCCGCCCAATCGCTCAGCTCTGCGTAGTCCAGCCCCACCGTACAGGTCCAGCCCTGCATATCCGGCAGCGGCCGGTTTGTTTTCAAGATTTTTTCGTAATCCGTCACGCTGATCTCCTGATAGCCCGCCCGGAGGCCCATGCGCTTTGTCAAAAAATCTCCGTTTTGCTCCGGGTGCTCTACCCAATCCCGGTACTCGTCCGCAGTCTCCTGCTTTAGATCCGGCAGATAGTAGAGAGACGGATTTGCCATATACCAGTTATCCGGGTCATGCACCTGCTCCCTTGTTTCAAGGCAGCAGATGAAGGGAAGAAAGCCGTTGTCCGGCTCGTTTTCAAATAAGATCCGTCGTCCTCTGGCCAGATAGTCATCCAAAGGCCCGTCATTGACTTCGCCGTTGGAGGTAAAGATCCCCACGCGGGGCTGAGCCACCTTGCCCTGACCAGTGATAAACACCTTGATGTTGTTGTAGTTTTCAAACTGGTGGACTTCGTTAAAGATCACCATGCCGGAGCGCATACCGTCCCGCCCCTTGGGGTTGTTGGTGCGGCCCTTGACCACGCCCCGGTTTTTACGGCCCTGCACCAGCTCCTTTGTGTGGTAGTAAAACCGCTTCAGTTTTGCTTCGTTCTTGGGAAGCTCCAGCGTGTTCACCAGATCCAGCACCGGCGTCATGGCCTGTTCCTCGTTATTGGCGCAAATATCTACGTTGTAGCTGCCAACCGGATTGTAGGGAGAGGTAGCGCACATGGAGATAAATGCGATAAAACCGTCCTTTCCCGCGCCACGGCCAACCATGGAAATCAGGGTCTTCCACCGGGGCCGTCCGTCAGCAGTGTAGGTGCACATCCAAAGCGCCGTCAGAAACCGCTCCCACAGAAAAAGCTCTTTATACGGAAAATAGCGGGACAAACTTAAATACCGCCGAAGCTGCTCTGTATCCACCCGCAGATCTTCTGTCTCAAAGCACTGCCGGATATGCGCCGCCAGCGCGTGCTGTTCCCGGCAGGCCCGTGGCTTGTCCGCCTCCACAGCCTCAAGGTAATTCAGCACCTCTCCGGGCAGCTCACAGCTCATCGTCCATGCCTCCCGGCACATCGGAGGATTTTGCCGCCGCGTCCTTAAAGCCCAGCGCGGTCCATACTGCCAGCATTTGCCGTGCCACCTGCACTTCCAGCGATACACTGCGGTTTTCCGCAATGCGGCCCCGGTCATCGATTACGGTCAATCCACGCTCGGCAACGTCTGCCTGCAGTTCCTGCCGCCGCACCCAGAAATCCAGATACTCGTCCACTTTGTCGGTGTAGGCTTTTTCCAGCAGTCCCCGCGCCTCCAAGTTTTCCAGCATGGAGCTTTTCAGTTCTGCGTACTTTTTGGTTTTTCGCCAGTCCGTTTTCTTCGGCATGGTTGTCCTCCTTTCCGTCCGGTGCACACGGCGGCTCTCGCAGCTGCCCCGCCTCAAGAGCCGCCGCAGGAGGATCAAGCCCGCTGCGGCGCAAGCGCCGCCGTGCACACCGGCTTATTATCCGTGGTCCGATTCGGACCTCCACGTTGTGGGCATCGCCATCTTGCGTGTCTGGCTCTCCCCGAGCCAAACATGGTACGCAAGTATGGCGGTGATCTCCGGAGCATCACCCGGCCCCCGACACGCGGGGGCTCGGGCGGTGAGGAAAGGAAAATGGAGCCGGCCCGGAGGCCGGGTGATGCCCCGGATTTTTTGCGTTTGCCTTTTTGCGGTTTTGACACCCATCAGCGTTTTCTGTCACTCTGTGCTGTCGGCTTGGTCAAAATCCCTGCCGCGCACGCGCCGCCCGCGCATTGCGGCAACGCGCACGCCCGTCGGCCCCTCTTTTGTCCTGGACCCACCCGATTAGCGCCAAAGAAAACAAAGCCGTTTTTCCGAGGGGGGGCTAATCCCACCGCTCCGCCGTAATTGGCGGCGCTTGCGGCTGAAATTGCCGCTGGCTCTCCGGATGCTCCAGCTCGTGGCAGTGTTTGCACAGCGTCTCAAGCTGGCGCGCCCCGGTATCCGGGTCAACCACGCTCAAAGCCAAGTCTGGCCGCTCCCGCAAGTGCTTAACGTGATGCACGATGTACCCCCGGCTGTACCGCCCCGCCGCTTTGCAGCGCTGGCACTCGTAGTGGTCCAGCCGCAGCACTTCCGCCCGCAGGCCGCGCCACTCCGGCCACGAGTAAAACTTGTACTCCTGTCCCGCCGACAGCAGCGCCGCCAGCTCAGCCAGCCTCGCGCCGGATATGCCGGCCCCAGCCGTTTGCCCCACGGGCTATCACCTCCGTGCAAAGCAAAAGCCAGTGCCAACACCCGCCCCAAAGGGCTGAGTATCGGCACCGGCTAAACAAGCACAGGCCAAATCAGCGCAAAACAAAAACCGGCGCCGATGTACCCCCAACACACGGGAGCTCATCGGCACCGGCTAATCATGTAGCACTGGCCACTTGCGATCTTGACGAGATGGACTGACTTGCACCTCCGGCACCAGAGCGGGAAGAAATCCGCCGTGGTCTCCGGAAAGATCGTCTGGTTTGTTTTCTGTCTGCAAACAGGGCAAACAATCAATCCGTCCTTTATGGCAAGTCTATCACCTTTTTTGAGTGTTTGCAATACCTTTCCCTCCATTTTCCGGTCCATGTCCGTAAATATTCCGTAGGTTTCAAGAGGATTGCGATTCTATCGATAGAAGTATATCTAATCCTTGTTATTAAAATAAAAGCACTATTTTCCCGGCAGCAAATACCGGCTGTAGCCGTACAACCCCCAGCCCTCCAGTTTTGGCCTGTCCCGGCCCTGCATGGGCAGCGGTGTGGCGCCCTTGGGCAGCCGCACCATGCCGCTCTTGCAGGTGGTCACCTCCGGAGGCGGGATGTACTTACTCAGCGCCCTGGAGCAGCCCCACGGGTGGCGGCCCACCTCCGGCGTCTCCTTGGTAAAATAAATCGCCAGCCCACGGTAGCCCTGCTCGGAGAGCACCCGCTCCCGCGTCCACGGCACATCGTAGGCCGCGCCCCACTTGCGCCAGAGAAATTGCACCACTGCCGGCGGGAAATCCGCGTCCCGCAAAAATGCGTGAATGTGGAGTCTGTGGTCTCCGTGCAGGCCCTCAATGCGGTAAACGTAAAAATCCACAGGTCCGCGTTTCCACCGTCGGAGCCGCTTGAGAAAAGCGTCCCACACGCGTTCCGCCCCAGCACGGTCAGGCGGAAGATGGTCATTGTCAAAGGTCAGCGTGTAAAAAATACCGTCATAGCCAAAGAGAGCCAGCCGCAGCTCCAGCTTGTCAAGGCTGGTGCGGCTGAGGGCCGGTCCGCACCGGCCCCGCACCGCTCCCGGCCCGTAGCGCCTGAGATAAGCGTAATTGTCCGTTATCAGCGCTTTGACCAACGGACCCGCCCGCTGCCGGACGCACACATACGGCTCACTCATCGGCAGGAGGCTCCGCACGGCTCAGGCCCAGCGGCTTACTGTCGTCCTCCCCGCAGATGATCCCATCTCGAAGGCTTTCCATCAAGCGCTGCTTGAGTTTGAGGCAAAGGTCCAGCTTGACGCACTCCAAATGCGTATCAACTTCCACAGAGTCAGAATTACCATACAACCGATGCTCAATGACCGTTGTGCTTTTCTCCGGGCACTCCTTGCACTCCGGCAAGCCCATATACGGCACGCGGTCGATCTCCGCCGGCTCTAAGACAATTTTGTAAGGCTCCATTTTGTCAGGCTGCATATTTTACCTCCCATATCTCACTTTTTTAAGCTCTGGATAACGCTCCGCAAACGGTATCAGCTCTTGCTTGCCGCTGATGATCTGCGCCAGAACCCGGTCCATGTGCTCCTGCATGACATCCGCTTCCGGGTTGCTGGGATTGATAGCCGGTCTGTACTCGTCCCGGATGTGCTGCCACGCCTTGCACAGCCGTACAATGCGATCATAGCCCCAGCCCTCCGTCTGGTGCAGTGCCAGTTGGAGTGTGTCCTGCATATATTGGCAGACAAGCATCTGCGCCGCCTGCGCCTTAACCTCGGCGTACCGCTCCGCATACGCCTGCATTCCTGATGTTTTAGCCATTGTCAGCACCTCCGTCCTTTCTCTCGCCGTAACTGCAAAAATCGTTAGGTTTTGGTGCGTCCTCTGGGGTAATCAGAACTACATGAAACATTTGACATCCATACCACTCTCCATCGTTGTTATCCGCAAACCATTTGCAGTTTTTACACCGCACCACCGGGGCCACATCGGCGGCTGGGGCATCTTCGATCATGTCGATTGCGTCACCGGTGCCACACGCGCGGCATCTTACTCCGTTGTAGCTGTTGCAGCCTGCGCAATAAACTTCTTTAATGCGCTTAATTGTTGCTTCCCTTTCAACACATTCAGCTATCCTTATCCCCTCCAAATTCCGCCTCGTACTGTTCCGGCGTGATAATCTCAATGTCCTTTGCGGAGCAGCCCAAGGCAGAAAGGCACATCAGCTCCGCCAGTTTGTCTTTGTCAAGGGCCGCCGCAGCGTCCTCATAGGATACGCCGGGTTTTGCCTCAAAGCTGATTTGAGCGCCAAACGCCCCAGCCACTCTAAAGCAGATTTTATATTCAGCCATTGTCAGCACCTCCGTCATGCACCGTTGTGTATTTCCAAATCAATGTGTTCAGCTTTCTCAGCCCCTCCATGGTGATTAGGTCCTGCGCGCACATCTCGTCCCGCAGGCGTTCCAGTGCTTCGATTGGGGCCACGTCGGCGGCTGCTGGCGAGGCAACAATCTCCATTGCCATGGCACCGTCGGAACCGTCCACCCATTTCGCCGCCATCACCGCTCTTACGGCAGTTTCCCGTTTAATGTATTCAGCCATGGTCAGCCCTCCCATAAAACGCTTCTAAGTCATCCTGTGCCTTGTCCACGAAATCAAGGCAAACTACGCACTCCGGCAAATGGGCATCCGTCATGGGGTCAACCCATCCGAGGCAGTAGATACGGTCTTTCTTGCCGTCGTTCCATTCGTGGGACGGACGCCCTCTCTTGCCAAACGCACACTTAACCGTTGCCATCCTTCATCTCCTCCAATGCTTTCCCCGCCTCTTCGCGGGTGAGAAACACAGTCTTGCCGATTTCATCAACCGGTACGCCGAAAATGGATTTATCAACAAACCCGGCTACAATATCCCATTCAATGAATGTACAAAACAATTCCACGCGAATTGCCTTTACTCGGTATTCGCTTATGGTTTTTCGACTTGTAACCTCATACAACGTATCTCCCGCCTTGCACGGCGGTACCACCAGCCGCCCGTCTCTGTCGGCTTTTACCAACTGGCGGAACCTGTCCAGTGCCTCACTGGCTTTTTGGTTTCCAATTAAATCCTGAAAAAACACAACAAAAGATTGAAACGCTTCTGGCGTCATGCCCGTGTCTAAATACTGACGCAGCAGCGGGCAGTGCGCCGCCTGGACCGCCGTGCAGAACCCGCCGACCGCAGTACAGTTCCCGTTATCCTCATGCCTAAAGTGGCAACGCAGGCAATTAACATTTCCCATCACATTCCCTCCCTTTCATACCAAGGCTTAAAGTTGATAATCTGTTCGTAGAGGTGGTTTGCTCTGCCATCGAAACAGATTGTACGGTCATCGACATGAACGATGGAGGGAACTTTTCTCGCTTGAATTTGCACCATCGGGAACCCGTAGTGTTTCAGCCATTCAGCAATCGCCGCCTGTCCTTCAAAGGACTCCGCACGAGAAGAACAGATGACCACACATAAACCATCGCTTATGAGTTGTTCAATGACCTCTTTAATCCCTTCTACGGGAGGGTCGGGGATAACAGCGGCACCCTTCCACCCGCTTCGGTAGGAATGAATTACGCCATCGAAATCAAAAGAAACCGTTGGAATATACATACTTCACACCCCCGCAACATGGCTTGCCAGCATATCGGCTTGGTGCGTCCACAGCACATTCGGATACTGGCGGACGGCTCTGGTGTAATCGTTCCACTCGGACTTATCGGTGAAAGCACCCATGTGATAGCGGATACACATGATTTCTTCATCAGAGATCGGAAGAGCGTCGTGTAGGGAAAGAGTGTAGATCT
>ONZV01000299.1_pt1 | contig 39991 bp, 65 predicted proteins | sample 1671561 | NCBI WGS metagenome assembly ONZV01 (sample SAMN06348169, study PRJEB24527) | human gut metagenome | reverse complement strand
TGGTGACATTCCGCTGGCTGCAGCAGATGATCGACCTGATGGCACAGCCCGGCCCGCCGCTGGAACCTGCAGAACCGGCAGGCCTGCAGGGCGCGCAGATGTACCCCTGTGAAACGCTTGCGGATTACGCACCGCACAGCACTGTCGCGCCTGAACCGGCTCCATCTACCGAGTATGACCCCATCAACGAAGACGCAGAAGATCTTCCCTTCTGATTTCGCAAGCTGTGCTATCCGGCTATACGGGCGTGCAAAGGAGGTGAGCAAGTGGCAAAAGAAGAAAAAAAGTCGTTTGTCGTGTATCTGGATTGGTTTGACGCGCTGGAAGAGTACACGGATGCCGAAGTCGGACAGCTGATGCGAGCTTTGGCGAAACACGTCCGCACTGGTGAGAATCCAACGTTTTCCGACCGTGGAATGCGTGGGAACTTCCGTTTCATGTGCAATGGAGTGGATTCTGCTACGGAAAAGTACGAGAACGTCAAGCAAAAGCGCCGTGAAGCCGGAAAAGCCCGTGCAGCTCAAATGCAAGCAAACTCAGCACATGCTAGCACATGCTACCAAGTGCAAGCAAGTGGTAGCTATAATGATACTGTTACTGGAACTGATACTGTTACTGGAACTGATACTGTTACTGGAACTGTTACTGGAACTGGAACTGTTATATCCCCTAACGGGGATATATATAATAGCGCCGCCCACGCCGCCGTTGACGTAGAACTTTCCAAGATCGTCCAGCATTATCAGCAGGCCGTCGGGGACTTCCCACGCTCTGCACTGGACAAGCTGCAGAAGTGGAGGCAGGAGTACAGCACAGAGATGATCCTGCTGGCGATTGACAAGGCTACAGAAGCCGGAAAACGCTCGTGGAACTACATCAACGGCATATTGTCCGGCTGGAAACGGGACGGCCTGCGCACACCGGGAGACGTGGAAGCCAACGAACAAAGCAGACAAGCCAGACCGAGGGGCAAGCAGCCAACCGAAACCGTAGACGACCAGCTTGCCCGGGTGCTGGCGAAGATGGACAGAGAAAGAGGGTTTGAGACATGACGCGGGAAGACGTGGCAAAGCTGATCCGTATGAATTTTGTGTTGTACAAGCTGGGTTCCAAGCCTCTGACTGACGAGGAGATGCAGACCACCATTGATGTGTGGACGTACCAGTTTGGCGACTATGACGGCGATACTGTCAAGCGGGCTTTTCTGGCGGCAAACCGGGTATGCGTTTATCCGGTAACGGTGGCCGACATCTTCAAGCAGCTTTCCCAGTGTCTTGACCCATCTGCCGAGTGGGACGCTCTGGCTGTAGCGGCACGCAAGGCACAGACATTTTTGAGCTGGCGCAAATTCCCGATGGTGACCGGCATTGACGAAAAGGGCGGGCTGCTTCGTAGTGACGGACAGAAAGAGCTGCAAGCCCTGTATGACCAGCTCCCCCCAGCGGCAAAATCCTATGCCGGAAGCGTGGGAGGACTGGCAGAGCTGGCTGAAATGCCAGACCTTACATACCGCCGTGCTGAGTTTTTGAAGCAGGCGCAGGCAGATATCACCACAGCCCCGCGTGAAGCTGCAAGGCTGCGGGCGAGCGAGCCGACAAGGAAGGAGATTACAAAATGAGTGAATTTATGAGTCCGGAGGAAATGGCCCATTACTTGATGGACTTTTGCCACTACCATTCGGCGACCGGAAATGGTTGCCCAGGTTGCCCGTTCGATAAGCCGACCAGTAACGATGGAGATGGAGAATGCCGTCTTGGCGTTCCTGACAGCTGGGATTTTTGAGGGAGATCGAAAAATGAGCGAATTTATCGACCGCGAAAAAGCCATCGCAAACATCAAAGCGGCATATTGCTGTGGCTGCAACGATTACGGCGGCGTAAGATGCCGCGCGTGTCAGATTATGGATGCGATGGATGTGCTGGAAGACGAACCGGCAGTCGTCCCGGATGTCCAGCGCTGGCGCAAGACCGCAGAAGAGCCGCCGACTGAGGCTGATGCAAATGAAGACGGCGACGTCCTGAGCATCAACAACAACCCCTGCGACGGCTTCATAACAAATTGGCCGTGGAACTTGGTGGCAGCTTTCCCGGAAAACCTCCCGGTCTGGATGCCCATGCCTAAACTGCCGGGCGAACGTCCCAAAAAGCTTTACTGGCGTGAAAATGCATGTACGACAACTTGCCCCGTTTGCGGGTATGAATGCAACGATGATTATTACCTTGACAAATTTTGCCCCGGATGCGGAACACGCCTTTGGTTTGACGAGGAGGAAGCCGAACATGACCAACCCGACATGTAAAGACTGCCCCGACCGGCACCCGATCTGCCACGACAGCTGCCCACGGTACGCCGAGTACAAGCGGCAGTTGAAAGCACAGCGCATCTACACCAACGGGAACCACGCGGCGGAGCGGATCAGCCGCAACGATTTCAACAAAGAAGGATGGATGGGAGGAAGAAAACGGTGAAGCGAATTTGTTGCCTTACTGTTGCAGCGCTGCTGCTGATCTTAACACTGTGCGTAACCGCTTGTAGTTCAACATCTGCTGATGCTGAAACTAAAACTGAAACTGCTGACAACCCTTGCTATCATGTTACAGTCTATTCCCCGGAGATCGACCATGCGGGAAACGGCAGCGAACGGCATCCGAAGTATACCATCACCGTGGACAGATTTGGTGAGCTGGTTCCAGACCCGAAACTTTCTTCCGAGCGAGAGTACCAGCTCCTGCAAATCCCTCTTGGAGACGGCCGTTTCGAACTTGTATCCACCTCTTTGGTGGAAATTGAATACTACTAAGTTTGGAGGTAAAAGCGATGACTGAAATGCAAAAGCTAGATGCTGCTCTCACTGAAATGGGTGTAGAGCATATTTACGACCACGAATATAGAGGCGGAGAGCAAATCGTGGTGACGGAAAAAGGCAAGTACCGCTGGGCTGCAATCTGCACACCCGATTCCTACGGATGGAACGAAGGGCTACTGGAAGTCATGGGAAAGCCTTTGATTGGTCATAATGGCATTATGGGCTACCGCACTGCAGAAGACGTGCTGAAGATGATGAAAGAAGGAGACCAATGCACCTGACCCTCTACGGCGACCCTCGCACCAAAAAGAACTCTGCCCGCATCCTCAAAAGCCGCTCTGGCGGGCGCTTTGTGGCCCCCAGCAAGGTTTATGTGGATTATGAGATTGACTGCCTGCGGCAAATCAAAAGGCCGCGCAGCCCCATTTCTGCCCGTGTAAACGTGAGGTGCGTGTACTACATGAAGACCGCCCGCCGGGTCGATCTGGCAAACCTCATTGAGGCGACCACTGACATTCTGGTAAAAGCCCGCGTGCTGGAGGACGACAACAGCAAAATTGTTGCCGCCCACGATGGCAGCCGGGTGGAGCTTGACCGGGAGAATCCCCGGGTGGAAATCGAGATTGAAGAAATGGAGGAGTAAAATGCTTGATATGCTATTTGAAATTGCAAGCACGCTGTTCATGGCAACACTTGCAGGATTTTTCATCTGGTTTGTTCTTAGCGATGGCAACCCAATTGAATATTTCAAGCGGTGGCTCAACCGCAACAAACCTTGCCTTTGCGACCGGTGCGTTTTCTTAAATCAAAAATTTGGGGCGTCAGAATCCGGATATCACTATATCTGCCGGAGAAGTGACAAAGACGAAGGATACATAAATCCGCCCGAATATTGCAACGATTTTGAAGAAAGGAGCAACAATGACCCACACATGGACACCTGACACTGACACGCAGAAGCCGGATGGAACCGATTACCTCACCGTTAAGGCGTGGCTGAACCGCTACCGCGAAGCAGAGAAAAGATACTACTTGCTGTCTGACCGTCTGGCCGAAGCGCAGGAGGCCACCCGGCACATTACCCAGAGCCTCAGCGCTGCCCCCGGCGGAAGCAAAGATGGTCAGAGCCTTGCCCGGGCGGTGGAACGTGAGGAGGAAGCGGAGCGCCGCGCTTATGAGCAAAGAGCGGTCTGCGACAGGCTGTTCCTCGAGATCAGAAACGCGCTCGACCAGATCCAGAACGAGAAAGCATACACGGTGCTGTACAAGTACTATCTCGATTGTCTCACGTGGGACAGGGTCGCAAAAGATATGAATTACTCTCTGCGCATGGTCTATGTCTTGCGGCGCAAAGCAATGGAGGAGCTGAGCCTTTAAAAAACATTGCACTGTCATTACATTGCGGTTTCACTATCGCATGGTGTAAAATTGTATCATCGGAAAAGCCAAAAGGCAAACCGATGCACGCGGCCTCCGAAACGTGTCCCTTCTTGGCATTTTCCTCCTTTTCTGCTTGCAGGTATTGGGCTTTGCTCTCTCTTCACGTTTCGCGGGCTGCTTCTATGCGAGGTTTGGGAAGCCACATAACGGGGCTGGCAGTTTTGTGGAACGGTTCGACTCCGTAACCTCGCACCGTATGGCGCATGGACTAGACAACCCGCAAGGCCGCACGTGCAACCTCCCGTGCCAAGAAAAGGCCTTAGAATCCTTGCCAAGGTGTAGCTTTCCTGACAGGATGTGCGCCAACCAACAGCCCCGGCGGAGAACCGGAGCTGTTTTTATATGGCCGCCTGAGCGCAGTTTGGAGCGCGGCGCGTGTGTGTAGACACGGCTGGTTCGATTCCAATCCAAGGGCGGCTTTTATATTCCCGTAGCTCAAGTGGTAGAGCAGCGGTCTCTAAAACCGCGTGTTGCAGGTTCAAGTCCTGCCGGGAGTGCCATCTGCGTGCCCTGTGAGGGGGCCGCGCAGCACGCCGGGTGTCTGGCGGCGTACGTTCCGGACACAGCAGCGCCCACCGTTTGACGCCTGTCCAACGCAACTGAATGCGGGGCGCTGCTCATATGCCGTCATAGCTCAACTGGAAGAGCGCCGCCCATTTAAGGCGGGACAACGTTGGTGACACCACGGGAACATCACTGCACAGCCAACCACTGCGCACATCCGTTCCGTGGGTGCTGGTTCAAATCCAGCTGGCGGCTAGCGTGATTTTAGAGTGTCCACAGTGGACACTTTTGGAGAGGAGGCATACAAATGTTTGAGCGCTTGAAAGAACTGATTTGCGACATGGCAAGGTTCTTGACACGTCTCGGCGCTGGCCTTATCCTCTCGGCCTTACCGATCAGCAACAAAGAAAGCCACTTTGTGCGCTATGCGCGGCGTTTCGGTTTCCGTGCAGACCACACAAAACGCGAGCCTCGGGCAGAGATCGGAGGCCGTGGCTGTATCCAAGGAGCACGGCCTGCTATCCGTGCGGATTAACCGCTGCTGATACAATACGATTAAAAACCAGCTTTTTGTATGATGAGCTCCATGCAGCAAAGCTGGTTTTTCTTATGCCGTTTTAGCTCAGTCTGGCAGAGCACCGGACTTTTAATCCGGGGGTAGCGGGTTCGATTCCTGCAAGCGGCACATTCGATATTTTGACCGTTCGGGTTTCCGGGCGGTTTTTATTTTACACGGGAGGAGAATAACATGATTCAGAAAGAACTGCTGAAAATTCCGGTTGCAGATCTGGTTCCATACGAGCGCAACCCGCGTGTGATCTCCCCGGAAGCCGTGAACGCCTGCGCGGAAAGTATGCGCCAGTGCAGCGCACTTGACCCTATCGAGGTGGATGAAAACAATGTCATTCTGAGCGGCCATACACGCCGACTCGCTCTGATGCAGCTCCATGTGGACATGGCCGACGTGGTGCGCTACACCGGCCTTACCGAAGAACAGAAGCAGAAGTACCGCATTCTCGCCAACAAGACCGGTGAAATGTCCGGGTGGGATTTCGGAAAACTTGAACAAGAACTGGCAGAAGTTGACTTTGGGGACTTTGACTTTGATTTTGACCTTCCTGCTGGTGACAGCAAAGAAACGCAGGTTGCTGAGGATGAGGCTCCAGAAGTTGACGAAGCCGCACCTCCAAAGGCAAAGCTGGGTGATATCTGGAAGTGCGGCAGGCATCGCGTTATGTGCGGGGACAGCACGAATGCAGAAAGCGTCAAAACCCTTATAGGGGGGGCGCAGGCTGATATGTTGCTCACAGATCCACCGTATAACGTGAACTATGGAGCAGTGCGAGATGTAAGCGAGGCAGTAAAAAGGCGCAAAAGAACGGATGGCCTGCTCATACAGAATGACAACATGGGCGATGAGGAATTTAGAGAGTTCTTGACCAGCGCTTTCAGAAACGCCGATTCTGTAATGAGACCTGGTGCGGTTTTTTACATTTGGCACGCAGATGGAGAGGGATATAACTTCCGAGGAGCGTGTAAAGACACCGGATGGACTGTAAGGCAGTGTCTGATTTGGAACAAAAACACGCTATGTATGGGACGGCAGGATTACCAGTGGAAGCATGAGCCTTGCCTGTATGGGTGGAAAGATGGCGCAGGACATCTATGGACAAGCGACAGGAAACAGACAACGGTTCTTGATTTTGACAGACCGGTTAAGAGCGAGTTGCACCCAACTATGAAACCGGTTGCGCTTTTTGACTATCAAATCAAGAACAACACAGAAAACGGGAATATTGTCCTTGACCTGTTTGGAGGAAGCGGGACAACATTGGTTGCCTGCGAGCAGAACGGAAGAACAGCCTATATCATGGAGTACGACCCAAAGTACGTTGATGTTATTGTCAAGCGATGGGAAGACCTCACTGGAGAAAAGGCTGTACTTGAAAAAGAGGTGATCTGAGATTGGCCGCAAAGGTAAGTTTGAGCAGTGGCTAGAGCCAGAAGGGACAACGCTGCTTCGTGGTTGGGCTAGAGATGGGCTGACGCAGGAACAAATAGCTCAGAACATGGGAATCCACAGGGATACCCTGAACGAGTGGAAAAGCCGATTTTCCGTCATTTCCGACGCATTAAAAATAGGACGAGAAAATGCGGACTACATTGTTGAAAATGAGCTGTTTGAGAATTGCAAGACACGAACAGTGACCGTGAGAAAGCCAATCAAGCTGAAAAAAGTCATGGTTGACGGAAAAAAACGGCTTGAAGAAGAACGAATTGAGTATGCGGAAGAACAGGTCGTCGTTCCAGCCAACGTGACGGCTCAGATATTCTGGTTGAAAAACCGGAAGAAAACAAAATGGAACGAAAGTGCAGATCCTGAAAGCATACAAGATACATCGGGAAATGGAAGCGACCGTCTTTTTGAGCTTTTAGCACCGCAATTCCTACCTACATGGCAGAAGATCGTGCGAGGAGAAGCAGACGAAGCTTTGGAAAAGGGCGGGCGAGCCTCCACGAAATCGAGTTTCTGCAGCATCGGCATTATCAAGCTACTGCAGCTGCACCCGGATTGTAATGCGGTCTGCATCCGCAAAGTGGGCAATACCCTGCGCACATCCGTGTACGCACAGATGCAGTGGGCAGCTGACCAGCTGGAGCCCGGAATGTGGAAATGTACGGTTTCCCCGATGGAGATGACCAACAAAAATACCGGTCAGAAGATCCTCTTCTTCGGTCTGGATGACCCCGGAAAGCTTAAGTCCATTAAGCTGCCACGCGGGTATATCGGCGTTCTGTGGTTTGAAGAACTGGACCAGTATGACGGACCGGAACAAATCCGCAACGTGGAGCAGTCCTGCTTGCGTGGTGGAAACTTCTCTTTCACGTTCAAGAGCTTTAACCCGCCTGCATCTCCACGCAACTGGGCAAACCGGTACGCAATGGAAGTCCGTGAACGCAAAATCATCCAGCACTCTGACTACACGATGGTGCCGCAGGAGTGGCTTGGCAAGCGATTTCTGGATGATGCCGAAGAACTAAAGAAACGCAACCTGATCGCCTACAAGCACGAGTACCTTGGCGAGGTGACCGGCTGCGGCAAGGAAGTCTTTACAAACATCCGAGCGGAAAAGATAGACCCCGCTAAGTTTGAGCGCAAGTATCACGGCATTGACTGGGGCTGGTATCCTGACCCCTTTGCCTACAACTGCATGAGTTACGATTCAGCCCGCAAGACGCTGTATATCTATGACGAGATCACCGTGCGGCGCACCCGCAACGAGGACACATTTAGAATGCTGCAGGAGCGCAAGGTTATGGCAGACTCTGAGACTGAGCGCCTGACTGCAGACAGCGCCGAAAATAAGAGCTGCGGCGATTATACAGAGTGGGGCATCACCTGCTTGCCCGCCATCAAAGGCCCCAACAGCGTTGGACAGGGCATCAAGTGGTTACAGTCCATCTCAATCGTGATAGACCCCGTGAAATGCCCGGACACCCTCAAGGAGTTTACGGAGTATGAATACGATGCGGACAAAAATGGCGACCCGTTGCCCGGCTACCCTGACCATGATAACCACCACATCGACGCAGTGCGGTATGCCTGTGAATCCATCTGGCGAGAGCCGGGTGCATAAGGAGCTGAAAACGTGAAAACATACCAGGACTTAGAAGCTGTGCTGAATGACCCCGCTGCAAAAGCGGATTTTGTGCGTAGCTTTATCGCAGAGCACGTTTCCAGTGCTCCTTACAAAATGGCCAAGGACGCAGACCGGTACGATATGCAGCTGAACAGCGGCATTGATCGTTTTCTGGACGCAATGGCAGACATCGACCTTAAGCTACACAACATTGCGCAAAAGAACCCCCGGCCCGATACAGTCAAATCCAATGCGTTTCACCGTTTGAACGTCCAACGCGTGGCATACAGCCTTGCAAACGGCATCACGCTGCCGGATGCAGATGAAGAAAAAGCCTCGCTGGGCGAAAGCTTTGACGATCAGCTTTACCGGCTTGGTTATCTGGCCTGCATTCACGGCGAAAGCTTTGGATTCTGGAACGCGGACCATCTTGATATTTTCAAGCTGACCGATTTTGCCCCGCTATACGACGAGATGGACGGCACACTGAGAGCCGGCGTTTACTTCTGGCGCTTGCAGCCAGACAAGCCCATGCACGCGGTGCTGTACGAAGAAAGCGGTTACACGAAATACAGCGAAGAAAGCCGAGACGTGCACATTTTCCACGAGGAAGAGGGACAAAAGCCCTACAAGACCAAGACCGTCACAACGCCTGGCGGTGGCATCGAAAGCGTTGAAGGCGAAAGCTACGGCTCGCTGCCTATCGTACCGCTGTGGAACGGAGCACGAAAGCAAAGTACCCTTGTAAACCTCAAAGGGTACATTGACAACATCGACCTGATCGTGAACGGCTTCTGCGACGACCTGCGCGAGTGTGCGCAAGTCTACTGGGTCATTACTAACTACGGCGGGATGAAAGACGACGATCTTCGCCAGTTTGTGCAGCGCTTGCGCTATAACCATATCGCAAATATCTCCAACAACGGAACGGACAACAGCGTACAGCCTTACACGCAAGAAATTCCCACGCAGGGCCGGGAAGCACTGCTCACCCGCCTGCACAGCTCCATGTATGAGGATTTCGGCGCTCTGGATGTGCACTGCGTAAGCGCCAGCAGCACCAACGACCATCTGGAAGCAGCGTATCAGCCGTTGGACGAAAATGCTCGGGATTTCGAGAATCAGGTCACAAAATTTGTGCGACAAATTTTAAAAATTGCTGGCCTCCCAGATGCAAAGCCACAGTACACCCATGTGCGCGTGTCCAACACCGCCGAGCAGGTCGCAACGGTGATTTCTGAGGCGGCGATCATCGGGCAGGACATGGCCATTGACCTGCTGCCCAACCTGACCCCGGAGCAGAAAGAAAAGGCCAGGGCGTCCCTGATGGCGGAAAGCGCAGCACGAGAAACCGTGGACGAGGACGAGGATGACAACGGTGATGAAGCATGATTTCTGACCGTGACCGCATTTCCACCCGGCAGCTGAACCGCCTGCGCCGACGCATTTTGCGGGTATACGGCACTGCCCGCCGGGAGATGCAGGAGCAGCTCACCGAGTTTCTGGCAAAGTACAAAGCGCTGGACGAGCGCAAGCGGGCGCAGCTGGATGCAGGCGAGATCACCGAAGAGAATTACCGCATCTGGCTGCAAAATCAGGTCTTTCAGTCCGATTTGATGCACGCCAAGCTGGACGGCATCACGCAGACCTGCACCACAGCCCAAGAGACGGCCTACAAGCTGGCCCGGGACGAGCAATACAACATCTTTTCCTTTGGCGCAAACTGGGCTTTCTACGAGCTGGAACAGGCTGCAGGCGTGACGTTCGGGCTGACCCTGTACAACACCGAGGCAGTCAAGCTGCTGCTGAAGGAGAACCCCAAGCTGGTGCCAAACAAGCGCATCAAGAGCGAGAGCAACAAGACCTACGACGCCCGGGTGTTCAACCGGTACGTCACAAAGGGCATCATACAGGGCAAGAGCGTCCACGACATCGCCGTGCAGGCCGTCAACGGCATGGCTGATACAGAGATCCACTGGGCCATGAATAACGCCATCACGGCGCTCACAGGCGCTCAGAACGCCGGGGCATTGCAGCAGATGCGCAACGCCAAGGCTCTGGGCATCGAGGTCAAAAAGCGGTGGAACTCCACCCACGACTACCGTACCCGTGAGACCCACCGCCTGCTGGACCAGCAGACGGCAGAGCTTGACGAGCCGTTCAAGGTCATGGGTTACGAGATTCAGCGCCCCGGCGACCCCAACGCTGCCCCGGAGATGGTTTACCACTGCCGCTGTGTGTTGTCCTCTGCACTGGGCAAGTATCCCCGGCAGAACGCCATGCAGCGAGACAATGTGACCAAAGAGACCACCCCCGTCATGGATTACACAGAGTGGTATAAATCCAAGGGCGGCACAGAAGCAGAACAGATGTGGCGGGCGGAAGAGAAAAAGCGCAAAAAGGAGGCAGCAAGAAAATGAATTCTGTCGAAAATTTCGAGAATCTTGCAAAGGCATTTTACAATGCAGGCGGAACTGCTAAAAATTTCGCCGAAGCGGCCAATAAGGCTGCAAAGGCAGCGAACCGGCCCGATTGGCCGAAAACTTATTTTGAGCGCAAAAGAAAATGGAGCAAAACATGGCTGAGTTTAAGTACAACATCAAAGTCACCGACAACACCCCGAAGCTGCATGAGGCGCTGGATTCATGGGCGGAGCGCGTGCTTACCATCTGGGGCATGAAAGTGCAGGACTACGCCCAGCTGCTTGTACCCACCGGCACGGCAGACAGCACGGGCATTGAGGGCTACGTGGGCGGTGCGCTCAAGCAAAGCCTGACCTACGCCGTAGACCTTGCAAAAAAGACCGTGACCATCGGGTCAAATCTCTTTTACAGCGTCTATGTTGAGCTTGGCACTGGCATCTTTGCCGAGAAGGGCAACGGACGCAAAACGCCGTGGGTCTGGAAGGACTTTAACGGCAAGTGGCACTTTACCCGGGGCATGAAAGCCCGCCCGTTCCTGCGCCCGGCGGTGGAAGATCATATTGACGAGCTGCGAGAAATCGCAGTGGAAGAAGGAAACAAGGAGGTATAACATGAAGAAAATTTTAGCATCTATCATGCTGCTTGCGGCACTGTTGCTGTGCGGCTGTTCGGAGGCTTCCAAGGCCAATGCCAACATTTCCAAGCAGGCCGATTACTTTGAGAGCGAGCGCAAGATCACCGTCTACAACGCCCGCACGGATAAGGTCATCATGGAAGCCGAGGGCTATATGTCCATCTCCAACAACTCGGACAACGAGCTGGTGTGCACTGTGAAAATTGGCCCAGGCACCTACCGCAAGAACTACATCTACCTCAACAGCTACACCATGTATGTGGTGGAAGACATTACCGGCACCCATACCGACCCGTACCACTATAAACTCTATTTCCACACTGACGTTTTGCCGAGCGTGGAAGTCAAACCGTAAAACCTAATATCTCAGCGGTTGGCGCACAGCGTCAGCCGCTTTTTTATGCCGTTTTAGCTCAGTCTGGCAGAGCACCGGACTTTTAATCCGGGGGCCGTGGGTTCAAGCCCCACAAGCGGCACCACACCGGCAGCACGTCCGGCAAATAAACCTTATTGCCAAGCATGGCAGCCCGAGCAAGGGCAGAAAGGACTATCACATGGCACTTGAGAGAAAAGACCTCCGCGCGATTCTGGAGGATGAGACCGTGGACGTCAGCGGCAAGATGAAAAAGATTCTGGACATGCTGCACACCGAAACGGACGCTCTTCAGAACCAGCTGGATGATGCCAAGGCCGCGACCGCCAAGGCCGAGAAGGAGCGGGACGCCGCTGCCAACGGCAAGACCATTGCGGAAAAGGCCCTGACCGACTACAAGGCCCAGCAGACCCAGAAGGATACCCGGGCCACGAAAGCAGCGGCATACAAGCAGCTGCTGAAGGACAATGGCGTGCTGGAAAAGCACTTTGACCGCGTTGTAAAAATGACCGGCGCGGACATTGATGCTTTGGAGCTGGACGAGAACGGCAAGGTCAAGGACGCAAAGAAGTTCATGGACAGCCAGAAAGACGTATGGGGCGACTTTGTGGCTACGACCACGACCACCGGCGCAAAGGTGGACAACCCGCCCACCAACAACAGCGGAGTCTCCCTTGAGGATTTCCGCAAGATGAGCCTTGACGACCGCATCAAGTTCAAGGCAGAAAACCCCGACCTGTACAGCGAGTACAGGGGTAAATAAGAAAGTGAGGACAATTTATGGCAAGAACTGGCACTTTTGGCGGCTTTGATTTCGACGTTGAGGTTTTCGGCGACTACATGGCCGAGCAGAACACCATCAACACCAACATCATCGCCTCTGGCGTTATCCGTGAGGATTCCTCTATTATGAGCCTCATCGGTGAGAAGGGCAATGTGGCTACAATCCCGTTCTATACCGAGCTGGACGCCAACGCTTCTCCCGCACTGAACAATGATGGCAACACTGACAACGAACCTGCGGAAGTCACAGGCGGCAAACAGACCTGTATGCTCATCCAGCGCATGAAGGCATGGAAAGCACAGGATTTCACCCGTGAGCTGACCGGCGCAAATCCCATGCAGCACATCGCCCAGCAGGTCACCCATTTCTACGAGCAGACGTGGCAGAAGGAGCTGATGGCCGAGGTTGATGCCGTGTTGCAGAATACCGACATGGCCGCCCACGTGTACGATATCACTAAGAACGACGCCGGAAAAGTGGATACCGAGTCTCTGCTGTATGCACAGCAGGCTGCTTTCGGCGATACCGCATCCTCTGGCGGTCTGATCGTACTGCACAGCATGATTCTGGCAAAGTACAAGGCCCTGCAGCTGGTCGATTATGACAAGTACACCTTCAATGACGCTCTGCGCACCGAGGTTACCCTGCCCCGCATCGGCGGCATGACCGTGCTTGTCAACGACGCCGCCACCAAAACCACGGCAAATCCCACCGGATCCGGCTCCGTTACGGCTTATAACACCTATCTGCTGGGCACTGGCTCCTTCATCGGCTGCCGCAAGACCAACTATGAGAACCCCTACTACACCGACTATGACCCCGAGACCAAGGCCGGCATCCAAAAGCTGTACACCAAGGAGGGCCGTGTCATCCACCCCAACGGCTTCAGCTTCAAGGCAGACAATGTGAGCGGCGAGTCTCCCGCAACGACCGATCTGGCCAAGAAAGCAAACTGGGAGCGCAAGTTCAAGACCGAGAATATCAAAATCGGCAAGATGGTCTCTCTGGGCTAAACAGGAGGTGCCTCCATGACCGTCCCTGAGCTGTGCGCCTACACGCACAATTTCTTTGACCGGGCAGACGACCCCATTGCAGGCGAGTTTGCCTTTGAGCCGGACACCGTGCCCGCCGGGGTGGTGCCGGGGCAGTATTTCCTTGTGTGCGGCTCCATCTTCAATGATGGCGTGCACATGGCCGGAGACGGAGACCTCACCGCCGAGACGTTCAACGGGACGGTGCAGCCCATGCGGGTTCCGCCTGCCTTTGTGGTGCTTGCCCAGAAGATCACCGACTACGACGCAAGACTCCCCTCCGGCGGTATGTATGTGTCGCAGTCGTTCAATGGGTGGTCCGGGTCCATGGCGACCGGATCCGACGGACTCCCTGCGGATGGTCTGACCCGGTACCGCAAGGAGATCAACCAATGGAGGAAACTGTAATGGCAGTCAACGACTTTGTCCGGAACACCGTCATGGACGGTTTCAGCCGGAAATTCTGCTTTCTGGAAAAAAAGCTCGTTTCTGATGGGCTGTTCGGCTCCACCACCACATGGGTGCCGGGGCTGGAATTCGAGGGCGTAGAACGCCACGACACCACCATTGAGGCACAGCAGGCCGAGCAGCAGGGCACCGCTTCCACCTATTCGATCTACGTTGACAAGGGCGTTCAACTCGCCCCCTTCGACCGCATCAAGCGGTTGGAGGACGCGCAGGTATTCGAGGTCACATCTGCCAGCGCAGACAAGCTGTCTCCGGCGGAAAGCGGGATGAACCTTGCAGTTGTCCAGTGCAAAAAGGTGGTGTTGACCTGATGGGCACAGCAGAAGCCATTACAACGGCGCTGAACAGCTTTTTTTTGCTGTTTGATATTCCTGTGTACCCGGAGGATTTTGTGCCGCAGGGCGCTTCCTTGCCCTATATCACAGTGCTGCCGGTCATTCCCAAAGGATTTGACGAGAGCAGCACCTTCCACGCGCGGCTTTGGTATCCGGTGGACGGCGGAAAGCTGTCCATCATCCGCAAAACAGATGAGATCCGCGCTGCCCTTGGCGATGGGCTTACCATCGAGTGCGAGGGCGGCGCGATCCTTTTATGCGCAGGCAACCCGTGGGCGCAGTCTATGGACAACCCACCGGAAAAATACCTGTGCACATACCTTACTTTTGACGTCACATCCTTTGTGGTGTGAGAAAGGATAACGCATGAACAAAATGTATCACGCCATTTCGGCAGATGCTTTCAAAAAACTTCAGTTTCAGGCGGGTGCGCTGCTCAAAAAGTTTGACCCGGCGGGTACAACCCCCATTGCTGCAGAAGATCTTATCTGCCTGACCTCCGGCGGCATCACCATTTCCTGCAAGCCCAACACCATTGATCTGGGCGAGGATCTGGACGAAGTGCCCGAGAACACCTACCAGCTCAAGCACATCACCAGCTGGGATTGCGGTATGTCCACCACCTGCATGACCGTGAGCGCCGACACCATCAAGCTGGAGCTGGGCGCTGCGGACGTTGAAACCAACAAGATCACCGTGCGCGAAGACTACAAGGACGAGGACTTCCAGGACATCTGGTGGCATGGCAACCTGATCGGCGGCGGTTATGCCGCGGTTAAGCTGATGAAGGCTGTGAGCGATGGCGGCATCGAGCTGAAAACCACCAAGGACGGAAAGGGCAACATCAGCCTGAGCTTGAAGGGTCACTACGACATGACCGACACCAGCAAGGTGCCTATGGAGTTCTACGTCAAGGAGGCAGAATAAATGATCCTTACCATCAATCTTGACCCCGTGGAAGCGCTGCCCAAGCTGTATGATGCGGTGGACGGCATCACGCGCATGGTTATGGACGCAAAGGACAACGTGAACAACCCGGAGACCAAGGCAGCCCGGGAGACCATTGTTACAAACGCCCTGAAGATGCTGGGTGCAGAGCCGCAGAACAGTGAAGGCAGCAAGAAAAAGCTGACCCCCAGAGAGTTTGCGCTTGCTGCGCTGGACTTTGTCAAGCCTCTGATGAAACTTGACCCTGAGCGCACCGTGAACGCCCTGCACCAGCTGTACACGCTGGAAGAGGGCGAAAAAGACACCCTGCCCAAGGCGTTTACTGCACTTACCAAGTCCGTGATGCAGAAAGACGTGCAGGATTTTTTGTCCTCTCTGGCAGACTTGAACGGCCTGAGTTTTGGCACTACGTCTGCCGAGCCGACCTCCAGCATCTCCGCGCCTACGGCTTAAAGTATTTCGTCTGGTTCGTAATCAGCGAGATGCGGGAACAGCAGCGCACAAGAGCATACCAGCTGTACACGGCGGATATGCTCTATCTTTGTGCTGTATCTCTTGGTCAGCCGGTGGAGAAGCCCTTCAGCGAGATCATGGCAGAGTACGACAAGCCGCTATCTGAGCGCAGGCACGAGACTACGCTGGAAGAAGCGCAGGCGTGCTGGGAAAAGACCCTTGCAGACAGCAGAAAAGCAGCAGGGCAGAACGGAGGTGGTGATGCATGAATATCTTTAATTTGATGGCTACTTTGGGGCTTGATACCTCCGAGTATGAGCAGAACCTCGAAACTGCCAAAAAAGAGACGCAAAGCGCAGCAAATTCTTTGAGCCGCAGCGCAAACACCGCCGGGGGCGGCGTTGCAAGTATGGCAAACCAATTTGCAACAGCCAGCGCAAAAGCCAATATCCTTGCAAATATGCTTACCTCTCTCGGAACAAAGGCGGTAAGTTTTGCAAAAAACTTTGTGGAGATGGGCATTTCTTATAATGCTCAAATAGAAAAGTACACCACCGGCCTTACCAATATGCTGGGCAGCGCGGAAGCGGCGCAGCAGGCCATGGAGAACATTCAGGAGGATGCGGCAAAAACGCCCTTCAACGTGGATTCTCTCGTGTCCGCAAACCAGTATCTGATCTCCGCAGGCGAGAACGCCGGATATGCCCGCAAAACCATCATGGCATTGGGTGATGCTGTTGCTGCCACAGGCGGCGGAAGCGACGAGCTGAACCGCATGGCGCAGAACCTACAGCAGATCGCCAACACCGGCAAGGCAACTGCGGTTGACATCAAGCAGTTTGCCTATGCCGGCATCAACGTATATGGCATTCTGGCGGATTACACAGGCAAGTCCACCGAAGAAGTGCAGAAAATGACCATCAGTTACGACCTTCTGACTCAGGCTTTACAGGCAGCTTCCGAAGAGGGTGGGCGTTACTACAATAGCATGGACACCCAGAGCCAGACCATGAATGGGCGTGTATCCACCCTAAAGGATAACGTCAGTCAGCTGGCTGGCCTTATGACCGGCGACCTTACAAGCGCACTCGGCGGCGTTATTACCAAACTGAATGAAATGGTTTTGGCTGCCCAAGACGCATACAAACTTGACGGATGGAGCGGGCTTATCGGAGAAATAACGGGACTTTCCAACGTTATTGATAAGGCAAAATCCTCTGCTGTTGGATTAAAAGCTGTTTTTGACGCTTTAAAAAGTGGAGAAATCGGCATATTTCACGGTGACTGGGATGCTGTTTATCAAAAAGCATTCAATTCAGACCAAGAGAGCAAGAAGATCCAAAAAGAAAGCAGAAAAAACTGGGACAAAAACCATAATGGAATGGTCTGGGACGAAAATGACGGCTGGGTTCCAGCTAAAACCAGCGGAGAAACCGGCAGCTCCATCGTAACAAGCCCTACTGGCACAACCAAGAAAAAATCCACAGGTAAAAAGTCCACCACTGAAACGGTCATTGCGTCGGTGTCCAACACCGTAACCACCAGCGCTATGAACGCGCTGGGTGCAGTGACCACCAGCGTGGAGACCCTGCAGGAAAAAGTCAAAGATTCTGCTGGTAAAATCAAAGATCGCGTAACTACGACCACCACCGAGACCGGCAAAGAAATGGTCAACGGTGTGGCTACCACCTACAAAAAGGTAAACACCGTTGTGGACGGCGTCGTTACCAAGACCACCAAGGTCTATGATGACATGTCCAAGACCCTGACCGGTACCCTGACCAAGGTTGCAGAAACGACCTTTGACGGCATCACAACGAAAATCCAGGAAGCTACAGAAAAGTACGCCGACGGCAGCGAGCACGTCACAAAGACTGTGACCGAAACCGGCGAACGTATTGTAAATGGTGCGGCTGAGACCTACGAGAAGGTCGTAACCTATGTGGATGGCATACAGGATAAGGTCACCGAGACGGCTACCGCCATTGACAACAGCGTCAAGGGAATCCAAAGCCGCATTGACCAGTACCTCAGCGACGCTTCCGGAGAATCCGACAAGGGCATCTTCGGGCTGCTGAAAAGCACCATAAGTGACGCCAAAAACGAGGACTGGTCAAGTCTTGCACTCGATGTTACCAAGCTGATCTGGGGCGAGGTGTCGCAGGGTCAGCGCGAAGTGATTTCCAAGTGGTTTGACAACGCCCTTGCCGCCGTGAACGAATCTTACTATGGCGGTGGTCTGAAAAGTGCATTTACCGCGGTGGAAAGCCTGTTTAAAGACGGCATTGTGCCGGGCGTAAACAGCGCCACGACGGCAGTTGATTCCTTCTCTAAGGTCGTGAGCGGGCTTGCGAGCTCTGGCGGCGTTGGCGGCGCACTTGGCAGCGTTGTGCAGGGTTTTTCTGGTATGGCTGGCGGCATCACGTCTGCGCTTGGCACTGTGGTGTCGTTCATCTCTGCAAACCCAGTCCTTGGCGTCATTCTCGGCGTTGGCGCTGTGGGTGCTGTAGCTGGCGGCATCGGGCTTGCGCTGTGGGCCAAAAACAAAAAGAGCAAAGACCCGGTCAATAATTACAAGAGCCCGTTTGACGATGTGGGCGTTTACGACAGCCTGAGCGAGTTTTCTACGCGGTCTGCGATGCAGTACCGCGTGATCGGACAGAGCAGCCACGCAGACAAGCAGACCAGCATTCTGGAGCGCATCGAGGAGCTTCTGGACGAGCATCTGCCTGCCATTGGCACCGGTCAGGTGGTCATGGATTCCGGCGAGCTGGTGGGCGTTATTTCGCCCAGGATGGCACAAAATGTTGACGCGCGCATCGGTGTGACCGTGACGAGGAAAGCGAGGGGTGTGTAATGAGCAAACTTCTGGGCGCACAAATTGGCAACTTCCACACCCTGAAAGACTGGGGGCTGTATCTCAAGGTCGGAAGCCCAAAAATCGGCCCTGCTGAGGTAGATGACTACCTTGTGCAGGTGCCGGGGTCTGATACCCTGCTCAACCTGACCAGTTCTTTGGACGGCAGGCCACACTACAAAAAACGCACCATTACCATGGAGCTCAAGTGCACTGCACCGAAAAAGCAGTGGGAGAACCTCTACAGCACTATCGCAAACGCCATCCACGGAAAATGGCTTCAGTGTAAATTCGACAATGACCCCAGTTTTTACTGGGAGGGCCTGTGGGAGGTGTCCATCAGCAAGGACGCATTATACTGTGTGTTTACGATTACAGGCACTTGCGACCCCTTCAAGCGCAGTGTATACGACGGCTCTGATGACTGGCTGTGGGATGACCTTGTATTTGATACGGCGATTATCCGTAATTATACGGACATCCAGCTCAAAGCCAACAAGGACATCGCCGTAACCGTCACCGGTGCACCAAGAGCGGCCGGCATCTACTTCAAGCGCAGCGAGGACGCTGCCGACATTGCGGTGTCTCTCAATGGCCTTGAGGTTGGCATCCTTGCAAAGTCTACAGAGTGGCAGTACATTGAGGGCTTGCATATGCCGGATGGCGTTGTAGGTACTCTCATCTTTGCGGCGTCTGCGGATTGCAGCATCAGCATCCGATATCTGGGGGGCAGCTTATGAGCTATAAAGTTTATGCGGGCGTCCAGACCGGCGTTGACGTGTGGAAGACAAAGACCTGCATTTACGACCCAACGGACTACACGGACACAAAAAAGCTCATCAGTCCAACTTTGACGCGGGAGGTGAGCAAGGCCGGCAGCTTGGAATTCACCCTGCCGCTTGGCAATGTGGCCCACTCAGCTTTGCAAAAAATGCGCACGACCGTGTCCGTAGAACAGGACGGTGTGCGCATCTGGGAGGGCAGGCCCATGAGCCATGAGCAGGATTTTATGCTGCGTCAAAAAGTCTTTTGCGAGGGAGAGCTGGCCTACCTCAACGACAGCTCTGTTGCGCCATATACAGCCAAAGACGTGACGATCAAACAATTTCTTGCGTTTCTGCTGGAAAACCATACCGGCATGGTGGACGCATACAAGGCGTTTACCTGTGGAAATGTTGGCTTTCCGAGCACCAGTGTGGTGGTGCCAGAGCTGCATAACTGCGTGATGAAACTGGAATACATGGCGGGTACTCCGGATAGTGACGGCGATTACAGGTATGAATATGGACTTTATACCTCGTCCGGCGTACAGCTTGTAAGCCAATATGAAGCCGGCTACTCGGATGATGACACGGCCCCGGATCCATCCGCGTACAGCTGGACGCTGAATGAAAAGCATGCAGATTCTTCCATAAACGGGTATATCTGGCGCACAGGAAACGGCCTGTTTTCCGTGAGCGTAAATGTGGCCCTGCCCTTGGACGGAGATGACCAGACGCACGAAGCTACGCAAAGAACGGTTACGCCGGATATCACATGCGCCACGCACTCGAAATCCCTTCCGCCTGAGACGGAATACGATCTCAAAGACACGGTCTCAAAAAAATGGAAAATTGAAAAGCAGGGAGACGGCTATGCCGTCTTGTTCAACGGTGCAGCCCTGCCGGATTCTTCCGTGGTCCGTTACGATTCTGCGCCACGGTACACCTTTGGCGATGGACGAAATTTTGGCGTTACATGGGATGTCATCCAAAATGAGCTTGTGGATGTATACGGCGGTTATCTGATCGTCCGGCACGAAAACGGGGCCCGGTATCTGGACTACGTCCGGGAAGTGCAGGAGAAAAACGGGCAGCCCATCGCATTCGGCACAAACCTGCTCGACCTGAGCAGCTACGTCAAAGCAGAGGATATTGTCACCCGCGTCATTGCCGTCGGAAAAAAGAAATCCGGCTGGTTTTTGTGGGAGAAAACCAACACCATCACGGCAACCGCTAACGACGCCACCGCGCAAAAGCTGTTTGGCATCATCGCGCGGGTCATTGTGCAGGACGGAACCGAAAACACAACGCAGTCGCTTCTGGATGCCGCAAACGCGGAGCTGTCCAAAAACTTGCGTTACCTTGACGGAATCACGGTAAAGGCTGTGGACCTCAAGGATGCCGGCGTGGATATCGCCCGCCTTGGCTTTGGCAAGATGACACACATCTACTCCAACCCGCACGGGGTGAACACCTGGCTTTTGTGCTCTAAGCTTGTGGAGCCTTTGGACGCGCCGGACAAAAAAGAATTCACGCTGGGCATTGATTTCTCCAGCGTCAGCGACTTGCAGGCCCTGAGCGCACGAAAAGCCAGTGACGCCTATGACCTGAGCCGCTCGCTGAAGGGCTATGCATCCGCAAAGGGGTGATAAATTGGATAAGACATTTGACGAAGCAATTTCCGAAGTCCGCAATGCAGAACGCGGCGTGGAAGTACGGGAAGCCCTTGCACAGGGCTTTGAGTATGTGAAGCAGTATGGCGAAGCTGTTATCGCGCGGCAGGAAGAAGCTGTTCAGAGTGCGGAAACAGCCACAAACGCGGCGGCAACTGCCACAGCACAGGCCGCAGCAGCAGCCAAGACAGTCAAAGACGCCACTGCAAGCGCCATAAGCGCAGCGCAAGAGCAGGCAGGTATTTCGACATCGAAAGCCGAGGAATCTGCTTCCAGTGCCGAAGAAGCAGCGGCCAGTGAAACTGCTGCCGCGTCTAGTGCATCTGCCGCAAAGGTCAGCGAGGAAGCAGCTGCAAAGAGTGCCGCCGACGCAAAGGTTATCGTGTCCACTGACACGACCCTGACCGTATCGGGCGCACCGGCTGATGCAAAGGCGACCGGCGACGCCCTGGCTCAGAGGTATACCAAGGACCAGGCCGATGCCAAATTCGGCACGCCGTACACCCTGCCGCCTGCTACGGCGGACCAGCTGGGCGGCGTGAAGGTGGGCGACTATCTGGACATCGCTGCGGACGGCACCCTCAGCGGCAAGACGCTGTATGACACCATCGCGGCCAGTGTGGCGGTAAAGTCGGAGGCGCGACTGGTGTGGAGCGGAAAAACAACGATTGGGATGAGAAAAACTGAGACAATTAACGTTCAGGACGGTGTAGATTACGTTAACCTCCGCATAAACGAAACTGATTTTAATCTTACCCCTGGTATGACATATGAAACTGGCAGTTTTGGCGCGGGAAGTCTCAAGGTCACAGTATTATTTTCGGCCGACAAAAAACGTCTTGAATGTACCCTTACCAATACGCTGAATACTGTATCGGTTGTATTCACCGGCTACCACTACCCCACCTTGGCAGAGCTGCTGACCGAGACGCAGGCCGCGCAGGCGGACACGGACGCCCTGGCGGTAGATCAGGAGTACCGCGTCGCCCTGCTGGAGCTGGGACTGACCGACGACACCACCACTGATACAAGAACCACATAAGGAGGTAAAAACTATGTTGTATCGTACCTGTAAACGCCTGATCGAGCGCGGACAGACCACTGGCCTTGCGGACAAATTGGACGTGTTCTACGCCATTGGCCGCATCACCGAGGCCGAGTACAAGGAGCTGATCGAGCTGCTGGAGGACAAGACCGGCAATAAGAACAAGGAGGCTTAAATGAGTAAAACAATCATGGACGTTTCCCGCTGGCAGGGCAACATCGACTGGGACAAGGTCAAGGCCAGCGGAAAAATTGACGGCGTGATGCTGCGGGCCATGGGCAACAGTGCAGACGGCAAGGCAAGCAAGCCGTATCTGGACCCTACCTTTGCCCGCAACTACACGGAGTGCACTCGGTTGGACATCCCGGTGGGCGTGTATGGCTACTTTAAGGCCGTCAACCGGGCAGAAGCTGACAAGGAGCTGGCCCTGCTGAAAAGCGCCCTGATCGGCAAGACGCTGCGCCTGCCGGTGGCTGTGGACGTCGAGGACGCGCTGCCCGCGAAGCTTAGCAAAGAGGTGCTGACCGACCTGACTGCTTACGAGCTGAAAACGGTGCAGGACTGGGGATTTTACTCTATCTTGTACACCTACCTGAGCTATGCAGACAAGCACCTTTACATGACCGGCGCGGCGCTCAAGCCCTATGATGTGTGGCTGGCGGCCTACCGTAGCCAGAAGCCCGCCACGGTATACCCCTATGGGATGTGGCAGCATACCAGCTCCGGCAGCGTGCCGGGCGTTGCCGGCAATGTTGACCTGTCCATTGCCTACAAGGACTATGCCAGCATCATCTGCAAGAAGGGCCTGACCCGTCTCCGGGAGGGTGCATGACCAAAGAGCAGGCAATCTTGTGGGTGGTTAGCATCCTTGGCAGCGTGTGCGCTGGCGCTATCACGGTGGACAAGGTGCTGGAAATCATCCACAAGTACATCAAAAAGGCCGGAGCGCCGGACGAGGCGCAAAACAAGCGCCTTGACGACCTTGACCGGCGCGTTGGCGCACTGGAAACCGGCTATACCCAGCACACAGCGGCACTTTCCCGCGATTTGAGCCGCTTTGGAGACATCGACGAAGTGAACCGCCTGACCCTGCAGGCCGTGCGTGCCTTGCTGGAAGCGCAGCTCACCGGAAATAACGTTCAGGCCATGCAGAAAAGCAAGGCCGACATTGACAACTATTTGACAGAAGGAGTAACGAAACATGGCAGCAATTCTTAATTTCATCCCCACCCCCGTCGCAATCGCTCTCATCATCGTCGGCTTTGTGGCTCTGGCGGTCGGCGCTATCCGCATGGGCTATAAGCAGCTGGTCAAAGATCTGGCCTATGACCTCGTGTGCAAGGCCGAAGACAGCATCATGGGCAGCGGCCAGGGCGCAAAGAAAAAGAAGCAGGTCTTTGACGCGCTGCGTGCGGCCTGCCCTGCATGGCTGAAGCCTATCATCACGGATGAAGTGCTTGACGCGGTGATTGAAAAGGCCGTGAGCCTGATGAAGAAGGCATTGGCAGAAAAGAAGCCTACCATCAACAAGGAGTAATTTATGATCGAGCTAAGCGTATCTCTCGCATCCAATGGCGTCGTCAAAGTGCCGGGCTATGAGCAGCTGGTGCGCTTTGGCTACACCAAGAACCGGGGTGTGTACCGACTTGCTGTCACCGCATCCGGCGAGTGGCAGGACCTGACCATCCGGGCCTTTTGGCACGTCCCGGGCGGCAAAGACCCGGCATCCTCGCTGGTGGTGGACGGCTCTGTGGATGTGCCCGCCAGCGTTACCGCACAGCCCGGCAACGGCTGCATTACCTTTGAGGGCAGCGACGGCACAAAGACCGTGACCAGCGCCGACCTGCGATATCGCGTCAGCGCCAACAGCGGCACAGAGGACGGCACAGAGCCGGAGCCGGACTCGCCCGCGTGGCAGCAGCTGGTGGATGCCGTGCACAAAGATGCCACCGCCGCAGAGCAGGCCAAGACCGACGCGCAGACTGCAGCGCAGCAGGCAGGAGCAGCCGCACAAAAAGCCGCTGCCAGCGAGAAAGCTGCCGGTGACGCACAGAAAAAGGCCGCTGACAGCTTACAGGAACTGAAAGACGGCATTGCCGCTGGTAACTTCAAAGGCGAGAAAGGCGACCCCGGCCCGGCAGGTGCAGACGGCAAAGATGGCATACAAATTGATGATACCGCCGTGGGGCCCGACGCCTGGAGCAGCAAGCACATCGTGGACATGCTCTGCCCGCCACTGGAAGAGACCGGCAACCCGTTGCAGTGCTACCCCGTGGCAAATTATCCGCTGGGCGTGACTGCCAGCTGGGAGCCCACGCAGGAAGGGAGCGCCGAACCTAGCCCGGACAATGTCCGGCCGATTAAGGGCAGGGACAGTGTGACAGTGACAAGATGCGGGGAAACCCTGTGGAGCCTCGATAAAATCACCTTGCAGACGTACAATTCAAATATCACAACAAAAATCGACATGGACGCTGTGAATCTTCTGCCCAGAAACGTGCAGCTATATTTTTCTGGAGAGTGCTCAACCGGAACCTTGAGAGAGGTTCGTTTTTATGATGGCACTGGCGCGGAAATTGGAACGCTTCGTGCAAACGGTGGCAGCAGCACGGTTCTTAAAGCTGGAAACATAGCGACGGTGCGATTGTACGCAGGACTGGACGAAAACAGAGAGAGAACTTGCACCAATCTGCAAATCACGCTTGGCACCACTGCCCCTACCACCTACGCCCCCTACACCGGCCAAACTGCCACCATCACTCTGCCCCGCACCATCTACGGCGGTACGGTGGATGCAGTGACGGGAGAGGGGCAGGAGACGCGGGCGCTACTTACGCTGACGGGAACGGAGAGGATATACAAGCGAGATAAGTATAATTTGTTTGAAATCAACTTAGCCCTGCCAGTATCCGTGCCTACTAGCACGGTAGTGGCAAGCCATTGGAGCGGCACAAAAACAGCAAACACTAACGCCCTATACGCTGAAAACAGAAACATTAACGTTGGCTTAAACACATGCGGATTTGATACCGTTGACGACTTAAAATCCTACCTCGCCGCCCAGTACGCCGCCAAAACCCCGGTGCAAATCGCCTACAAGCTAGCTACGCCTGTCCCCTTCACTGCCACAGGAGCGCAGCCTATCCCCGCCCTCCCCGGCGTGAACACAGTCTTGACCGACGCAGACAGTGTGACGGTGACCGGCAGAGCAGACCCCATCAAGCGCATCACTGACCTTGAGGATGCTGTGGCATCAATGACCAACACATAAGGAGGACTGACTATGGCAATCAAATCCAAATCCCGCCATGACTTGACCCTGCGCTCCATCAAGCGGGAAATTGCAGCAGGACGCGATGTTGCGTTCTGGCTGGATAAAGCATATGTGCACTACGACAACGGACTGCTGACCGCAGATGACATCGCAGAGGTGGAGCAGCTGGCACAGGCGTACTATGACGCACTGGACGCAGAGGACAAGGCGGACGCTGAGGACAAGGCGAACGCTGAGGAAATCACACTGTAAGGAGGATATCATGGCAAGCACTACATACGAGCATTTTGTTGACACCAACAAAATGTACGCTGCACAAGAGCAATTTCGGCACGTCACGAAAATGGTGACAAAATGTCACCGGTTTGCCGCGCTTGTCAATATGGTGCGCAACGCCGGACAGCTGCCGCAGCCCTTCTGGCTCGGTGCTGCCTGTGGCGGCGGCTCGTGTAGTGCTGCCTCCTGCGCTGCAAGGGCTTGACCGACAGCAGATGACCGCCGCCATCAAAAGCGCACCGCTTGGGAGGGTAGACCGTAAAATAGCCTTACTGCGGTACGTTGAGCGGCTCCCGCTGCCGGACATTGCAGCACAGACACACTACAGCCGGACGGCGGTAGGCTACCGGCTAAAAAGCATTGACAAAATGTTGAATGTGTAATATACTATATGTATGCGACACCGTACTGGTGTACACCCAGTGACGGTATAGTGTACAGAGAGCTAGCGGAAGAACGTTTACCCACTGGCTTTTCTTTTTGCACGGATTGTGGTATAGTAATCTCAACAAATCCACCCGGCCTCTCGAAGAAGCGCATTAGGGCGGATATTTGCCAGCTAGCCCAGTGCTTTATCTGGGAATGAAAAAAGCGGTTGCCAGATAGGCGCCGACCAGTCTCCCGCCCGCCTACTTATAGTGCGTACCATGCGGGAGACGCGAAAAACCCCCGGTGTTCCGTTTGGAGCATCGGGGGATTTTTTTACTTTTTCTTCAATTCCTCAAGCCTGCTGGAAAGCTCTTCTTCCCAGCCTTCGTGCTCTTTGAGGTATGGGTCATAGATCAGCTCTTCGGCCTCTTTGCGGGCCGCAACGGCTTCTTCGATCGTGTCATAGCTGCCGAGATGATATTGCTTGCGTTGGAAATTGATATATGCACGCCATCGACCGTGGCAGTCTTTACACACGCCATTTGCGCCAGAAGTGGAATTTTTATTGATATGGCCTCCGACCCTTGTGCGAATCGACATAAGGGAAGAGCCACCCGTGTAAGCTGTGCTGTGAATTGCCCCGGTTTTCTCTCCAATGTCCCTGTTGCAATCTGCGCAATGCTGGATCAGAGAAAGCCTTGTAAGCTTTACGGTGGTTTCCCTCCCACATTTCGGGCAAATAGCGCGGCACAGAAAATGACCTGACCTCTTTTCGGGCAAAACCTCTAACACCTGCCATCCGTTGATAACGTGTCCCTCTTTTTCCTTTGCCTTTTTCAGTCTTGCGGTTGTCAGGCCTGGCTTTTGCCCTCGATTCGCGCAAGACAGACAGCTGCGGCTTTTTCCAAGACGGAGGGAGCTGTCATACACGTCTTTTACCACTCCGCACTCACACTGGCATGTGTAGTAGTGCGGCTTTTCAGACGGCGCAAGTACCGTCCACTTTCCAAAATGCTTTCCAGTCAAATCTGCCATAACATTCTCCTCAGATCAGGCCGTAGTGCTCGGCCAGCAGGAAGCGGACGTATTCCGGGCAGTCGCGCTCGCCCAAACACCACCCCTGCACCGTGCGGCGCGGGATGCCCGCACCCTTTGCAAAGGCGGTCTGGCTGATGCCGGATGCCACCACCATCTCCCGCACGCTCATGCGTGCTGCTGCCCAGATACGGCCCAGACGGTCTTTCTCGGCGTCCAGATCGGCGCAGCCATCGGAATCGTCCGGGATGCTGAGGGTGACGTTACCGAGAAAAACTTCTTTCGGCTGCTTGGCAGCCATGTCAAAAAGTTCTGCTTTGCTATACATGGTTGACTTCCTTTCTTTCGCATGATAATATGTTCGTGTACCTCCATGGTACGTCTTTCACAAAAGCCCCGTCAGGTGTTCGCTGCACTTGACGGGGCTTTTTTATTTAGTAGATCTCAACGCCCAGTTTTTCGGCGGCGGCTTCAACGACTTCTTCAAACGAGGGGCCGCGATTCGGGTCGTTCCAGTCGTAATCGCCAGCGGATGCAGCTTCCCACTCTTCTTCCATGTCAGCTGCCTTGCACAGCTCGGTGCACAGCTCGTAATCCCAGACATCGGACTTGCGGATGTCAGCGGCGATTTCAATAGCGTTTCTCATAATTTTGTACCTCCATGTTGTTGTGTGTTGGTGTCTTTCACTGTCTTTATTATACGCTCATTGAGCGCAAAAGTCAAGCCTATTTGTAAAATTTTGTGCTCAATGAGCACTTTTTTTCTTTTGTCAAAATAGAGCATTTTTGTCCTTCGTTGGTCGCTCGTTGTCTCTCCCGCCGGGCGACTCTGCTACACTGGGCGCAAAGGAGGCAAGCGCCAATGTGGATCAAGTTCAGCCCCAACCCCCACGGGGGCAGCGTCGGAGACTGTGCTGTGCGTGCTGTAGCGGCTGCCACAGGGCAGAGCTGGGAGCAAGCCTACATTGGATTGGCGCTGACCGGCTTTGCTCTCGGCGATATGCCCAGCGCCAACCGCACATGGGGCGCATACCTCCAAAAGCAAGGCTTCCGGCGCAGGATGGTAGAGGCGGACTGCACCACCTGTTACACGGTGGCAGATTTTGCCCGGGAGTACCCGAACGGCGTGTATGTACTGGGCTGCTCCGGCCACGTTCTGGCCGTGGTCAACGGCGACTGGCTGGACAGCTGGGACAGTGGCGCAGAATGCCCGATTTACTACTGGTATAAGGAGGAGTAAACGATGCCTTACAATCCGTATGCGTATCAGATGCCGACATACTACGGCCAGCCAATGCCGGACAACCTCACTCAACTCAGGCAGGGAGTGGGCTATCAGTCTCCCATGATGCAGCAGCCGACAGCCCAGACAGCACAGGCTACGCCCTCCATCATCTGGGTGCAGGGCGAGGAGGGCGCAAAAGCATACATGGTTGCCGCAGGAAACAGCGTGCTCCTGATGGACAGCGAAAACAGCGCGTTTTACATCAAAAGCACCGATGCAAGCGGTATGCCGCTTCCCCTCCGGGTGTTTGACTACAAGGAACGCACCACAGCCGCAAAAACGCCGCCACAAACGGCGCAGCAGTCTGGCGTGGAGTTTGTCACCCGGGCAGAGTTTAACGCGCTGGCAGCCCGCTGTGCGGCGCTGGAAAAGCAAGAGCCCACAAAGCCTGAAACGGAGGCCAAGTAATTATGTCAAACCCTCTTTTTAACGTTCTGAGCGGCGGTATGCCCGCCATGTCCGGCCCTATGGGTCAGTTTGGTCAGCTGATGCAGCAGTTCCAGCAGTTCCGTGCAAACTTTCAAGGCGACCCAAAAGCAGAAGTGCAAAAGCTGCTGCAATCCGGCAAAATGTCACAAAACCAGCTGAACCAATTACAGGCGATGGCGAAACAGTTTCAGCAGTTTCTTCATTAAGTCGTAACCGTGGCCACGGTTCAAGCATAAAAATCATTCAAAACACACGAAAGGAGTACAAAAATGTCTCTTTCTTCCGATTCTGCGGTTCTGACCATGCCTGTTCAGCCCGCAAACACCAATGGCGGCAACGGCTTTGGCTTTGGCAATGATGGCGCATGGTGGATCATCATCCTGTTTCTGTTCGCCTTCTGCGGCGGCTGGGGAGGCAACTGGGGAGGCAATGGCAACACCGGTGCCGGTGTCGTTGACGGCTACGTCCTGACCTCCGATTTTGCCAACATCGAGCGCAAGATGGATGGTATCAACAACGGCATGTGTGATGGCTTCTACCAGCAGGCGCAGCTTGTCAACGGCGTGCAGCAGACCGTGAACAACGGCTTTATGTCCGCAGAGATCAGCCGCGCAAACCAGCAGGCGGCGTTCATGCAGCAGCTGTTTGCCATGCAGATGCAGCAGCAGGAGTGCTGCTGCGAGAACCGCTCTGCCATTCAGGGCGTCAACTACAATTTGGCCACCCAGTCCTGCGAGACCCGGAACACGGTGCAGAACACCACCCGGGACATCATCGACAACCAGAACCAGAACGCCCGCGCCATCCTTGACGCCCTGACCGCACAGCGCATCGAGGCAAAGGACGCAAAGATCGCTGAGCAGGGTCAGCAGCTGTTCGCAGCACAGCTTGCGGCATCTCAGGCAGCCCAGAACGAAACGCTCAAGGCCTACATGAGCGGTCAGCTGGCCTACTACAACCCTCGTCCCGTTCCTGCCTTCCCGGTTCCTGCGCCGTACCAGTACGGTAACTGTGGCACCGGTTGCGGCTGCGGCAGCTGCGCATAACCAAATCACGGCAACTGACTACAAATTGTAGTCTGTTCAGCCCCTGAGCTGATTTTGCAAACCAGAGCGCCGGGGCAGTAGTCTCGGCGTTTTTATTATGAAAGGAGCCGATAAAATGGCTGAATTTACGAATTCCAATACCGTGACGGTAGCGGCTGGGCAGGATCTCCCGTTGACGGAGACTGCGGCGAAAGCGCCTGCGTGCATTGTGCACCGTGCTGGCAGCGGCCTTGTGACGCTGCGCGGCCTGACAAGCGGACAGTGCCGGGCCCGTTTCAAGGTGAGCTTTGGCGGCAATATCGCCATTCCCACAGGCGGCACTGTGGGACCCATTTCCGTGGCGCTGGCTGTCGGCGGTGAGGCGCTCAATAGCGCAACCGCCATTGTCACACCTGCTGCAGTCGAAAACTACTTCAACGTTTCTGTTGCTGCGTTCATCGAGGTGCCGCGCGGCTGCTGCTTGACCGTGGCGGTTAAAAACACCAGCACGCAGGCGGTCAGCATTGCAAACAGCAACTTGATCGTTGAGCGGGTAGCATAAGAAAGGAGATAAAGTCATGCTGGATAAACTGAATCATCTGAAGGATGAGATGTGCGACGAGCTCATGGAGCTGACCGACAAAAAAAACCGATCTCCGGGTGATATCGAGATGATCGGCGAGATCGTGGATATCATTCTGGACATCCACCGCATCGAGGACTACTGCGAGGGCGGCGAGTACAGCCGAACAGGCGAGTGGGAAGCTGACATGCGCGGGACTTTCGGCCACGATGCCGGAAACGGTTACAACCGGGGCAACAGCTATGCCAACCGAGGCCGTCACTATGTGCGCGGGCACTACTCCCGCACGGATGGCCGTGAGCGTATGATCTCTGACATCGAGGACATGATGCAGGAAGCCACCGGTTCAGAGCGTGATGCCTACAAGCGGGCCGCTGACATCTTGCGGAATGCATAAGAGAGGGGGCGGCAGGCATGGACATCGATGAGATCAACACCCATATTCACAAGCTGAAATGCGGTTCAACGGACTGGCAGAGCGTGGAAAAGCTTGCCGCCCTCTGCACTGTGCGGGACGAGCTGGAAGAAAAGCAGGCACCTGAAACGCAGATCCAGGCACTGCCGCCCGCGACTTATGCGGCGGCGTACTCCACGGCAGCGGAACCGCAAAGCGACTTTGTGGTGGCTGCCAGCTCTGTTCCTTTTGGCGGTCTGATGCAGGTGCTTGACGAGCACATGAAGGCAATAAAGCTGGTGTACCCAAAAGAGTATGAGCTTGTAATGCGAAAGATAAGCGACTTGTAAAAAGGCATAGAATGTGCTATTTTTACATAAGCTTCAGCGTTTTGGCACGGGATGCATAATCTAACAGAAAACTAACAAGTTGATAATTGTTCACGTTAAAACGCTAAATAAATTTGATTTGTAATCAGTGGGTTGCAGGTTCAACTCCTGTCACCAGCTCCAAAAATAAGCGTATAGGCGATAAAAACAAGTCGCCTATACGCTTTTCTTTTTGTTGAAACCGTGCAAAAACACCTGAAAACGTGTGATAATCTAACAAACAATCTAACAAGTCAGTACTTCATCTTCTGCATTTCCCGCAACAAATATGTCGGGTCGTTGTGTGACACGTACTTGTTTGCCGTTGTGGAGAAATTCTTGTGACCGAGGATTGCCTGCACAGCGGTTTTTTCCAGACCGCACTCCACCATTTTACTGCTGGCCGTATGACGCAGAGTATGCGGGTGCACCCCCTCTATATGGCATTCCTGCATCAGGGCACGGAATTTTGTAGCCACATTGCGTTTGTCCAGCTTTGTGCCGGTCTTGGATGGTATCAGCCATTCGCACCCGCTGTTCAGCATCCAAAAAGCTACCGTCTTGTAAATCGGTTCAAGAATCGGGATAATGCGGTTTTTGCCTGCTTCGGTCTTTTCGCCGCCCTGCATATAGTGCTCCTTCAGATGCACGTCCTCACAGCGCATAGAGAGCAGTTCATCAATGCGCATACCGGTGTACAGCAAAACCATGGCGATCTGAGCCGTCTGCCCGAATTTTGGGTCATTCTGGTAGATGCTGATCTGCTCTATCTCGGCTGCAGTCAGAGTGCGCTCCGCTTTTCCTGTAGCCGCCGGGAGCTGCAGCAGCATGGCGTAATTTTTGTTTATGATGTCCTGCGCCATTGCCCACTCGCAGATCTGGCTGAAAAGCGTGCGCTGCTTTTCGCAGGAGCTGCGGGAAAGTCCCTTTTCAACCATCTGGTCAATCACTTGTTGATAATCTGCCGCTTTCAAGTCCCGCAATTGTCGGTCGTATAGCGGCGCAGCCTTTGCATAGGCCAGCTCGTACCCCTTTTGCATGTCCGTGCTGAGCTTGTCAAATTTGGGCTGCGATTTCCATTGGGTATAGGCATCTGCAAAGGTGCATTTCAGAAGCGCAGCGGGGGTGTTCTGGGCGTTGTAAGCGTCCAGCGCTTGTACTGCTTCGCCTGCCGTTTCAAACGTTCCCAGAACATCCCTTTTGGCTGTAAGCGCCACATACGGTCTTGCCCGCTCCCCGCTCAGTTTATACACGCTGCCGCTGCCCTTGGGACGGCGGCGCTTTTTTCTTTGCTTCGGGGCGGCTTCCGGCTGTTTCTTCCCGCACCACGGACAAAAAGAAGCACCATCCGGGATTTCCTTCCGGCAGCATGGTCTCACGCATTTCATGGCTTACTCCTTTTTCTGCCCGATATATCCGAATGCACCATTTTCAGCAGCGGCCCTTCCGGCCTTGTAGTTGATTTTCAGGTCGTCAATGGGAGGATGCGGAGCGTCCGGGCATGGGTCAAGGCCAGCAATCTGCGCATAGGTATACTGGTCTATGATGGTCCCGCACACGCTGACCCGGTTGTTGAGTGGGCAGTGCAGGTTTGCGGCCATCTCGGAGATCACCGCAGTCGGACTGCTGCCGTGTCGGCCCTTCAGAATGAAAAGCAGCAGTCGCTTCGTGATGGGCGGCAGAGCCCTCATCAGCAGATGCAGCTCCCAATCTACAGAATCTTCCAGCCTTTCGCTGTCGGAAACCGCATACAGATCTGGGTGCAGCATCTCCATAAACACGGTGATGGGGGACACCCCACATGCTGTGCACCAATCCATGACCTCGTCACTGTCCGGGCTGGTGCAGCCTTTTTCCCAGCTCTGTACCGTCCTCTCACCCTTCTCGATGAGCCTTGCGATCTCCACTTGGCTCAGGCCGGCAGATACCCTGGCCTTTGCAAGCGCTTTTCCAATCTGGGTTGCCGTAAAATAACTCATACTTTCGCCCCCGTAAAACCAACGTGTTTTTAACAGAAAATGGCGCAGAAAAAATCTGCGCCATTCGACAAAAAATATCCGTATTTTGTTTTCCAACGGCGCATGGTAGAATTTGGAACATAAGACATAAATGTGCACAAAAGAAAGGGGAAAACAAAATGGATTTTGAGCAAAGAAATGGTAAAGAAACCGAAATGACCATCATCGACGGAATGCCCGCCAGCATCCTGACCGGCACCGACCGCACACCACAGCCTTGGGAGGATTGACTATGGAGAAGATGAGCCACTTTTGCACGCACATCCGCGCCGCGCTTGCCTGCTACGTTGATATGACTCCGGAGCAGCAAGCCCTTGCCACCATGTACGCCGCCCGCAAGATCAATACACTGCACGCATTACATATGACGGCCAAAACGCCCGGCGGCGCAGAGACTGGAGCAGAAGAATTATTGCAAAAATTGCAACAATTCGATTCAACCCATCAAAAAGAGTGATGGGCAAACCCATTGACTGCAACAACGTGCAGTTGTATAATGCGGTTGTAAACAGATTTACGCAGCTTTACGGCCCTCAGCTTTACCCGAGTTCAGATAATGCTCGTAGTATTTTTGATTGTTATCGCCAAAAGCTGCAACCAGATCGGCATTATTTGCTTTGTACGCGGCGAGGTTAAATTCGGCACTACCCTGACGGCCCTCTTTCATGCCGCTGGTCACAAAGTGCTCGAGATATTTCCATTCGTTGTCCCCGTACAAAGCGGCCAGATCGGCGTTGTTTGCTTTGTAATATTCAAAATTGTAAACAGGGCTGTATGCTTTAAGCATAGCAAAATAAGGGATATAATCAGGCTCTTTGCGGAAGTTTCCGGAGTACAAAGATTTCTGGGAAATGGTCTCCTTGCTGCCATCCATGTACTCAACAACAGCTTGAGTAACGGCAATTTCTTCGATAGTTCCATTGTACCACAGGCAATCCCATTCAACAGCCGTGTCATAAACAGCGTTCTGAATTTCAGATTCAGAAAGGTACGTCAAAGGATCACCATATTTTAAGCCATCGCTATAATACGCATTCCAGTAATATGGGTTGCCGTACTTATCAAGCAAAATTTTGTTATTATGTCGCTCTCCAACATAAACATAATAGTCCGTTGTAAGTTGCGTTTGCTGTGAAAATGGAGTGCCACGCTTCGTGCTATCATCAAACGTTCCAATGATGCCGGAAGTGTTTAAGGATGTTGGGTAAATCGGGCCTACAAGACGTGCCTGTGTAGCAGAATAACCGCGAATGGAGCAAGACACCTTATCTCCAACCGCGTTCATGGGGACAAGAGTGAACGTTACATATTTGATGGTTTTGCCGGAATTGTTTCGGAAACAGATGGTCGGTGTCACACCATTTGCGGAGTTTACAGAAAAATATACATCCGTAAGCTCTACGGACGGTTTTGCCGCAACCGCCGCCATTGAAAAGAGTAACAATGTGCATAGTGTCAGAGCAAGTGCAATCAGTTTCTTTTTCATGATAACCACCTCATAAACAAAAATGAGCAGCCAACCAGCTGCCATAAAACAAAATTATCAAAGAGCTTTGCCAAAGGAGGAAAATAAAGTGCAAGAAAATAGCACAAAGTTTGCAAAACATGATATACTGGAAGAAAAAGAGTCGCACGACAAACTTGTGCGTCTTGCCGCCAGCGAGGTTCTTTCGCTATCTGAAAAGCAACTTCAAGAAGTCATTCGGAGGTTCTATGCTGTTTTGTAAACTGAACATTTTGAAGCAAGACGAGGACGGAAAATGGTACAAGCCCAAAAACCAGCACCGGATCCGGCGCTTCTTCGTTTACGATATTTTCTATCGCTTTGTCTGGGCGGCCGAGTGGTTCCTATTTGAAAAGTACCGGTAATACATAATCAGAAATCAGATTTACCAGCACCGGAATCAGAAGCAAAGTGACGATGCCGCCTGCTATTTTCATCAGCCAGGAAAACTTGTTTGCGTTGCGTTCTCGCAAATATTGCTTTCCGGCTTCTGTGATTCGCAATCCGGACTGCATAAACCCTGTTGTAGAAGATTCTGCAAAGCCAAGTTCTTCAAGCGCCGTAGCGTCTTGAAACAGTTCTTTTGTCCGTTCAACGCCACCGGGATATTCCCGATCGAGGGCTTTCAGCAGTTTGAGCTCTTTTCTATTAAGATGTATTATACTCACTCTGGAAGCTCCTTTTTAACTGCCTGAGCAATCCGAACAATTTTCATAATGTTTTCGTCGTCCATGCCATCCAGCGCTTCCAGCAGAGCCCGGCGGGCTGGTGACAATTTTTCAAGCTCAATGCCATCTAAGGTATTGAGCTTTTCTTTTTGGCTTTCATTGCCAGAAACCAAAGATTCAACGCTTATCTCAAAAAAATTTGCAATTTTTTCAAGCGTCTCATACTTCAATGTCTGCTTTCTACCAGACTTCAAATCGGATAAAGAGCCACGACTTGCACCGGAATCTCTGCACATCGTTGTCACGTTGACCCCGCGCTTTTTGCAAAGGTTTTCGATATTGTTGTACAGGTTTGCCATAATTCCAGACCTCAAATTGTGAGTTGCGCCGAAATTACGCGAACGCTTAAAAAAGCCTTGCATTTTACGCGAAAGCGTATTATACTAAGACCATACCGCGATGGCGTAATACATGATTTCTAGCAATTTCATTATATTACACTTATGCGTAAAAATCAATAGTTTGGAGGTGAAAAAATGACAGAAAAGAAGCCTCTTTGTGAATTTGGCAAGCAAATCGAGATTGCACTGATTCAAATGGACAAGCGTAATGATTGGTTGATTGAGCAGGTCAAAGAGGACACGGGTAGGTATTTCGACCGTTCATATCTGCACAAGGTCAAGACGGGAGAAATCGAGACCCCCGGGATTTTGCAGAGCATCAGCAAAATACTGAACATCAGCACCCATACAACTTAAAAAGGAGGAAGCAAATGCCTGATTTTGAAACATTTTTGCTTGCGCTTGCGTCGATTGCGCTCATTGTCGTTGCTTTTGGCTTTTCGTGGGCCGTCATTTCCGGCCTTTGGTGGCTTATCTGCATGCTCATCGGTTGGGAGTTCTCTTTCGGCGTGGCCACCGCAATCTGGATTGTGGCGATGCTTCTGAAATGGGTGACAAGCCATGATTAAGCCCGAACCGTGGACTGGCCGTTTAGTAGGCCAGATGCACAACAACCAGATTACAGTAGACGACGTAGCAAAGCATCTTGGATTTTCGAGAAGCTACTGTTCACTGATTTTGAACAGCAAGCGCAACCCTCCCGGCATTCGGGAAAAGATGGAAACTGCCGTCAGCGAGATCATCAAGGAAAAGGAGGACAAAACGGCATGAGTGAATTAAACAATCTCATCCCCATTAGCTACGACAACCCGGAGCGCCCAACGGTGAGCGGCCGGGAGCTGCACGAGTTTTTGCAGGTCGGCACGAAGTACGCCGACTGGTTCAAGCGGATGTGCGAAGGTGGTCTTTTTACCGAGCACGTTGACTTTGAACCTTGCTTCTCAAATTTGGGAAGCGAAAAACAGCACGGTGGTCAGAACAAGGTTGACCACCAGCTCACCATCCCGATGGCCAAAGAGCTGTGCATGATCCAGCGCAACGAACGTGGCAAGCAGGCCAGGCAATATTTTCTGGCCATTGAAGCCCAGTGGAACAGCCCGGAGGCGGTAATGCGCCGTGCGGTGCTTATCGCCCAGAGGCAGAACGACCAGCTCAAGGCCGCCAACCGCCAGCTTCTGGCAGAGAACAACGACCTGAAGCCGGATGCAGAGTATGCCCGGGCGGTGTGCGTGGGCAAGAACTGCCGCACCACTACCACCCTTGCTAAGGATTACGGCCTGAGCGCCGAGAAACTCAACAGCATCCTCCACGGACTGAAGATCCAGTACAAGACCAGCGACGGCCAGTGGGTGCTATACGCCAAGTATTGCGGCAAGGGCTACACCAAAAACCGCAAATCCACGCCGTTCCAGCACAAGAGCACCGGCGAGTGGGACACCAAGAACACCACCGTATGGACGGAAGCGGGTCAGCGGTTCATTTATGAGCAGCTCAAGGCCGTGGGAATGCTGCCCAGCGTGGAGCGCAAGCAGAGCGTGGAGCAGATGGAGCTTGCCGCCCGGCAGCACGACCAGGACGGCGTGGCGTAACATGACACTGAATCGCCTGATCTGCGCCTGCTGCAACGTTTTTCCGGGCGCAACGAAAATCAAAGTCAAGGACAATCTCGGCAAGGAGCTGTATTTTGGGCTCTGGAACGCGGGCTTTATCAAGGATTTTGGCTGTCTGACCGTTATGGAGTTCGAGATCGACGAGATCAAGAAAAACGGCGTCGCAAAGACGCTGACTGCATGGACCGCAAAGGAGGACATCACCCATGAGTGAAAAGATCATCGCCTACAAGGCTATGGACAAAAATATGCAGTGCCGTAGCAAGCAGTATGAGGTGGGCAAGACCTACCATGAGGACAAAGCCGACTGCTGCACCGCCGGAATGCACGCCTGCGAGAACCCGCTGGATGTGCTGCACTACTACCCGTTGAAGGATGGCCCGCGCTTTTTTGAAGTCGAGTGCGGCGGGAACGTGGATAAAAGTGAAGAGGACAGTAAGCTGGCCTGCACTGAGCTGACGGTGAAAGGTGAGGTGAATTTTGCAGGGCTGGTAAAAGCTACAGTGAATGCTGTTTTTAATCGGGTAAAGGGCAAAGAACCTTTTTCCAGCGGCCGTTACAGCACGGCGGGTTCCAGCGGCGATTACAGCACGGCGGGTTCCAGCGGCCGTTACAGCACGGCGGGTTCCAGCGGCCGTTACAGCACGGCGGGTTCCAGCGGCTATTCCAGCACGGCGGGTTCCAGCGGCTATTCCAGCACGGCGGGTTCCAGCGGCGATTACAGCACGGCGGGCTCCAGCGGCGATTACAGCACGGCGGGTTCCAGCGGCGATTACAGCACGGCGGCAGCCACTGGGGCTTATTGCAACGCAAAAGCAGACGGAAAAGATAGCATTGCCGTTGTAAACGGTGCTTGCGGTAAGGCGTGCGGCGCACTGGGCTGCTATCTGGTGCTGACCGAGTACGATGATGACGGTCACATGATCTGCGCCAAAATGTCCCGCGTAGACGGTTCTGCCATCAAAGAAAGCGTTTACTACACCCTCAAAAATGGCGAGTTTGTGGAGGCTGCACCGTGAAGAAGCACTACAACAAGCGTTGGCTTGAACAGCGCTGGGATGCAAGGCAGCCGGAGCGGTTGGAGCATATCCGGCTGAAACGGCAGCTGAGAACAAAAAAGGAGGTGGACGATAATGAAGCCAAGCATGGGAATCGCAGAGTGCTGCCAGATCATGCGTGATAACAACATTTCGGTGAGTGAGCCAAATTTAAAGGCGATGATTCAGGCGGGTAGCTTTCCCCAGTGGGCGGTGCCATCCGTTGGCACGGACAATGCGGCTCCGTTGATTTCTCGTGCCGGATTTGTGGCGTGGGTGAAGGACTTTTACAAGCTCGAAAAGGTTTACACAAAGGAGGATCCGAAAGAATGAAACTCAAATCTACTACTTACTACTGGTTGGCTGTCGTTTTTGGCGGCGTTGGAATGGGCACAGCTATGGGCGCAGAGGGCACCGCGCAGACCACCGGATATATCTCCGGCACGCTGTTTGCGGTGTCGCTGGTGCTGATTTTGGCCGCTGTTCTGCTGGCTCGTCTGGGCTTTGCCGCAGAGGACAGGGAGAGAGCCGCAAAGCGGCGAAAGTACGGCAAGATCAACCGCACCCACGCCCGCAACCAGGAATACCCGGAGAATCAGGAGCGTGGGGCATGATGACGGCCAAAGAGTACGTTGAGGGCAAAGTCAAGTCCTACACGCGGCTTGCCGAACGCTGCAAGCGAGAAGCCGAATCCTCAGACGACATTGTTGTTCGGGCCTGATGCTCCGCACGGGCAAACGTCTGGGAGATGTGCGCCGAAGAAATGGACAACGTGTGGGAGATGCTGCAAGAGGAGTCCGGGGAGATCACGTATGCCTGACACTGTCCACCATGTCATGTGGTACACCGTGTATGACGCCAAGTCCGGAGACCTGATCGCCAGCGGTACGTCTGAGATGTGTGCCAGACGGCTGGGTTACAAAAGCGCAAACAGCTTTGCGTCTGCGAGCTGCCACAGCCGCAACGGCAGGCGTCGGGCTCGCAAGTACATTTTTGAAAAAGAGTGCATCCGACGTGATGAGTTGGACAGTCTTCCGCCGATACGCCGCAAAAAAAAAGAAGAGCCTGCCCGTGCTCCAACACGGACAAGCCAAAAGGGTGATGAGTTTCGCCGCCCATCACCACAAAGATATCACAAACAGGAGGTTTTTACAATGGATGACGTGGCATTTTACTATTGCTACGGACACCGCAAAGAGTACTGCAGCATTGACGTGCAATGCTTTGAGGGTGAGCCGGTCAAGGCCAGCGTGGACGCCCAGCACTGGGCAGATGAGCAGATCCAGACCGGTGAATACAGCCAGATCGACGTCAAAGACGCCCTGGGCAACCTGATCTATTCGAGGTGAATATTTATGCAAGAAGAACTGACCGTCCGGGTGGAGCACCCGGAGCTGCCCGCGATCCGGTGGAACGAAGCCGAGGTGCAGCAGAATTTGACCGAGATGCTGGCCGCCTACACCGGCCGCGTCTACACCCCGGACACCATCAAGGATGCCAAGGCCGACCGCGCCGCCGTGAACAAGCTGGACAAGCAGC
>ONZV01000296.1_pt1 | contig 40060 bp, 34 predicted proteins | sample 1671561 | NCBI WGS metagenome assembly ONZV01 (sample SAMN06348169, study PRJEB24527) | human gut metagenome | reverse complement strand
GAATTAAATATTGAATAATACTCTGCCGGACGACGGCAAAAGAAAAAAGCCGTCGCAGAGCAGACATATTTTCACGCGCCTATGAAACGGCGGCTTTGATTTTCAGAGCCGCCGTTTCTTTGCGTTTGCACAAACCAATGACGACTTGCAGGGACACGGTAGCCGATTGGAGGTTATTTTGCCGTGTCCTTTTCTCTTTTTCGCAGTATCCATAATCTGCACCAGCTAAAAAAAGCGTAGCCCCTCCATCGGAGTCGTCCGGCTTTGGATATGAACTATACCATGTAAGCAATCTTCTTTATAAAGCATTTCTGCGCCCTGCAGGTCCATTGCGACTTGCTGGGCGCTTTTTGCTGTTTTCTGAGGACAAGCCCGCCTCGAAAAAATTTTTTAAGAAATTTTCAAAAAGGAGGCTTTTAGCGGGTAGCGAGCGGCTTTGCGTTCGCCTTGTTAGCGGAAAGGGAGAAACTCACCTCATTCCCCCAGGAAAGGGGGTGAAAAGATGGATATGATCCCCCGCAATGACTATGGCGAGCGGTGCCAGTTCGATGCTTACTGCAAGCTGGTACTGTACCATGAGGCAATCGACTACCTCCGGGAAATGCAGAGGCGCCGTGACAGGGAACTGTCATTCAGCGACCTTTCGCAAATGGAGATGGACAAGTTTTGCGTTGTAGATCATTACCCCAGTGACAGATTTACATTCTCGTCCCATGGGTATGACCTGCATATCGAAAACGAGCTTGTGGCTGATGCCTTCGCCGGTTTGTCCGTTCAGGAGCAGAGTATATTGATCCTGCATTTCGTTCTGGACCTGCCGGATCAGGAGGTTGGCCGCCTTGTTGGAATGTCTCGCAGTGCCGTTCAGCGGCGAAGGGCAAAATCATTGACCGAGCTGCGGATCAAGTTGGCCGCACTCATGCCGAAGGGAGGTTGAAGGTATGAAGAAACCCACTTACAAGGGCAAGGAGCTTCTTCCTCTTTCGGTGATCGACGCCGCCCATGACGGGGACTCTCAGGCTGTGGATCAGGTACTCCGGTATTATGAGGGCTATATCAATAAGCTCTGCACCCGGACGCTTTACGATCCTGACGGCCAGCCCCATGTTCGGGTGGACGAGTACATGAAGCGCCGATTGGAAATCAAGCTCATTCATTCCATTGTCAGCATGAGCTGACAAGCCCGATCTGAAAGCGGAAACAGCTTGCCCTTTCCCTGTTTCTCTCTTTCGTGAACGGAGGCAGCACCTTGACAAAGAAAGCCCGTTGGGAGGCCAACGCCGCAGTATAAGGCAAACGGATACATTCCTGTTTGTGCCGAGCTATACGGTCGGTGCGCCATGACCTCGTTTCAAGTCCGCAGGACGGGACCACTGTAATGGGCGAGCGAACAGCGCCAGACCGCAAAGCAAGCGTGGCGGCTTGCGGGCGATGACACACGGGCAGGGTCAAAGATACTCGCGCATTGAACGCCCACACAGCATTGTGCGCCGCACCCATCAGCATGGGCCGGGGTTAGACTCCCGTGGAGCTGTGCCAACAGCCGTCCGTAAGCCTACTTTTCTTTTTTGAAAGTTTATGGATAGATCGTAAACTTTTCAATTAGCAGCAGACAAACACGGAGCAGCACGGTAAAATAATAGTGGAAGTTATATTACCCACACATATTCGTGCTGTTCCTTTTCATAACTGAAAGGGGGTTCTCATGTCTCAAACATGGAACGGCACGAAGAAAGAAACCCCTGAAAGAAGGACGTATACGGTTGACGATATTGCTCAAATCCTGGGCATCGGAAGAACTTCCGCATATATCCTCGTAAAAGAAGGGCACTTCAAAATCGTGCGAATTGGTAACGCCATACGCATTTCCAAGCGGTCATTTGACGAGTGGCTTGACTCCCTCGACCTGTGATCCAAGAAAGGAAGAACGATATGGCATCTATAATCAAGCGAAAGAAAAACTATTCCGTTGTTTACAACTATGTGGACGAAAACGGAGAAACCAAACAGAAGTGGGAAACCTGGCACACCCACAAAGAGGCCTTGAAGCGCAAGGCGGAAATTGAAAATCAGCAGCACACGGGAACTTTTCTCCCACCAAGCAATCAGACGATCACCGAGTTCCTTTATGACTTCGTATCTCTTTACGGAGAAAAGAAATGGGGCGTGTCTATGTATGACAGCCAAACGGCTCTGATTGCGAACTATATCAATCCGATCATTGGTGATATGGAGGTACAGGCGGTTACTCCCCGTGCGGTTGACGGTTATATCCAGACCTTGCAGAAAACCAAGTCGGTGTCTACCAAGACCCGAAAGGCCGTTACCACCTATGTCAGCGACAAGACCATTGAAAAGATCATCAAGCTCCTGCGGTGTGCGTTTAAGCAGGCAGTACGATGGGAAATCATTGCAAGAAATCCCTTTGACAATGTGATCCTCCCGAAAACGGAGTATGCGAAACGGGATATCTGGACAGCGGATATGATCCGTCTTGCCCTGGACAAATGCACGGACAGCAAGCTCTATGTAGCAATGAACCTTTCCTTTGCCTGCTCTCTGCGTATGGGTGAAATCCTGGGGCTGACCTGGGAGAACGTCCATATTTCCGATGAAGATATTGCGGCGGATAACGCCTATGTCTACATCGACAAGGAGCTGACGAGGGCTTCCAAACGGGCGATTGAAACGCTGGGTGAGAAGGATATCTATTACATCTTCACCCCGCTCATGCCGAACACCAGCACAAGAATTATTTTGAAAAAGCCGAAAACCGACTCCAGCATCCGTAAGGTGTGGCTGCCGAAAACGCTGGCCTACATCCTGCGGGAATGGAAGAAGTCCCAGGACGAGCTGAAAGGCTTCCTGGGCGACGAGTATCAGGACTTCGATCTGGTTGTGGCACTTCCCAATGGACGGCCCTGCGAGGATCGGATCATCCTCAAAGAGTTTGCAAAGCTCCGTGAGGACGCAGGGCTGCCGAAGGTGGTCTTCCATTCTCTCCGTCATTCCAGTACCACCTACAAACTGAAACTCAACCACGGCGATCTGAAAGCCACCCAGGGCGATACAGGCCATGCCGAGATTGACATGATAACCAGTATCTATGCTCACATTCTGGACGAGGATAGAAAGGTCAATGCTCAGAAATTCGAGACTGCCTTCTATGCCAAGCCTGATCTTCGCAATGTCCGTCCACCGGAAGAACCGGCAAAATCGGAGCCTGCGACCCTGGACCTTGAAAGCCTTGTGGAGCAGCTTCAAAAGTCGCCGGAGCTGGCAAGTGCGCTCGCAGCCCTGATAGCGGCGCAAGCCACGGCAAAGTGATCCGAAAAATCGAATTAGCAAAACGCAGAATTTTCTTAGCAAATTTCTGAAAAGCGTTCGAGTCCAATTAGCAAATATACATCATGCGGCGCATAAAAATCTCCCGGTAACGGAAGTGAAATTACCGGAAGAAGGAGGAACAAAAAAACGCTGCAAACCCCGAAAAAAGGCTTGCAGCGGTGCTTTCTGGCGTCCCAGAGAGGATTTGAACCTCCGACCCCACGCTTAGGAGGCGTGTGCTCTATCCAACTGAGCTACTGAGACATTTTTAAGATTTATGCAATTTTCACTGCTCGAAGGAATCGAACAATCTGCCGCTTAGGAGGCGACCGCTCTATCCTACTGAGCTACGAGACCAAGTCAGGATTTACAAGGGTTTTCGGCCCTTCGGGGTCCTGTCCCCGACCTCTTTTCGTTAGCAGGAGAGGCATCCTGTTAGCAGAATCTGCTCATTTTGCAATCCGCTCGGACAAGAACCGTTTCCCGCGCATTAGCTGGGATTTCGGCACAAATCCGGCAAAATCCTGCGCCACTCGAACTGTGAGCGAGATTTTGCGTCAGCAGGATGGTTTCCGCGCATAGGCCGCTTAGGAGGCAGTTACTCTATCCAACTGAGCTATGGGCTCATGTGCCTGAAACCCGGTGATTTCAAGGTTTTCGCACGGTTTCAGTGCGATTCTTATGGCTTTATTTTAGTTCTGCTTTGATAAGAAAAACAATTATGAAATCATATTTGTTTTCCTTATCGTAGCGAGGCGACGATTTCCCTTCCACAGAAGGCTTGGGAAGCGGTTTGTCCGCCACTCGGTAGGTTTTGAAGTCCAGTCCTATCAAGTCAGCGGCGCAAAGGGAAGCGTTGAGCGCTTTCTTAGGAGGCAGTTACTCTATCCAACTGAGCTATGGGCTCATGCGCCTGAAACCCGGTGATTTCAAGGTTTTCGCAAGTTGCCGCCGAAGAACGCAATTTTCAGCAGCAAACCTATTATAGCATAATCGGCGGATTCGCGCAAGGGAAAAGCAACTTGCGCGCGAAAAATCGGGGAACTTTTTCCTGCCGGATGCGCAGCCCGTCGCGCCGCGGTTCGGTGCAGCGTCTCCGCCGAGTAGTTTTGCAGATTCCAGAGCTTGTTCATCTTACTTCATCCACCCGATTTCCGCCGCGAACGGGTTCACAAAGTCGAATGTGTCCAGTGTTGCATCCCGCGAAATCGTTTGCAGCACGTCCTCGTCCCAGTAGTCCCGGACAACGTACTGCACGCCGTCGTAATCCGCAAAGAACGAGAACCCGTCCGTCACATCGTTCACGACCCACGCGCCCGCGTCCGTCCATTCCGCCGTGCATCAGCCCGGAATCCAGTAATAATACCAGTCGTTATCCAGCTGCACCCGGTGATACCACGAGGGCACCTCCTCCGTGTCCGGTGCGTAGAGTATCCCCTGCGGAATGCCTCCCAGTGCCCGCCATGCCTGCTCAAAGCAAATGCAGCTGCCCACCTCTTCATAGATTTTCTCAACGCCCATCTCCGTCAGTGCGTCCGACGGCGTGTAAAAGGTCGTATAGCGCACCCGATAGGCATAATCGTCCCTGTCCGCCACGAAGGACTGGTAAGCGGGCTGATTTTGCAGATAGGTGTCCGACACCTTGTTCCGCGCATACGCCATCCCGATTCGTGACCAGAGCAGCCACCCGGCGGCGGTAACAATCACGATGCCCAGAATGATTGTGAGCGCAATCATCAGCCGTTTCATGCCGATACCAAGCGGTTCGCGCAGGTCATTCAAAAACTTCCGAAAGCGTTTCATGCGTTTTCCTTCTTTCTTCGCGTCGTTTGGGTTGTGAGGAATTTTGTTCGCCTTTGATATATTCGCCGTGGGCGTAGGGAGTTCCTGCTCTTGGCAATACTGGGCGGCAGAATTTACAATTGCACGAAAAAACAGCCGCCGTCCTCAATACGACCTGCGGCTGTTACCATTATAGTAGGAAGCTTTTCTTACGCAATCGGGATTTTCACCGTGTCGCTGCGCTCGCCGTCGCTGATGGAAACCTCCACCGCGCCGCTTTCGCCTGCTTCCACCACCGCCAGCGCTTCGCCGTAGTAGGTGTCGGTTTCCGGCGTCAGGTAGCTGCCCGGATGGAAGGGGCACGCGCTGCCCGCCGCCAGCAGCTTGCCGCCGCTGACCGTGATGTTCACCATGCCGCGTTCCATCGGCTTCAATTCGCCCGCACGGTCGGTGTAGCGGATGCGGATGTAGCACAGGCGGCCGGGTTTCGTTTTCTTTTCCTCCGGCACGGCGCGCAGAACCGTGTCCGCCCCGGCCGTTTGCAGCTTGCAGCGCCCCAGCACGCGATCAATCGCGTCATAGGACACGGCTTCCAGCGTGCCGGATTGGTACGGAATGGTGAATTTCGCCAAGCAGTCGTTCTTCAGCTGCTTTTCCGCCACCTTCTTGCCATTCAGCAGCAGCGCGACCTTCGCCGCGCGCGCGTAGACCTCAATGTGCGCCTTCTTGCCCTCGCAGCCAGCCCAGCTCCACGACGGCATGGCGTCCGTCATCTTCCATGCGGACGGCGAATGCTTCTCGCCGGAGAACATGACCGGGCGAACCGCGATGTACGGCCCGATTTCCTGCTCCAGCGCGACGCGGGTGTACAGCGCTTCGCCCAGCGGACGGCCGTTCAGGTCGATGCGCCCCGACCCCGCCGTCGTCCAGCCCAGCCCGCTGAACTGCGTCGCATACGCCTTGTATTCCCACGACCCAACGCCGACTTCACCCAGATAGTCCATCCCTGCCCAGACGAAATCGCCCACCAGACGCGGGTTCTTCTTCGCCTGCTCGCGGAAGCGGTACGCATCGTTGCAGAACGTCTCGCTGCCCAGAATCAGCCGGTTCGGATACTTCTTCAGGTCGCGCTTGTAGCGGTAGATGCCGTAGTTGTAGCCCGCAATGTCCATGTTGGCAAACGCGTCGCGCGTGCGCACGTCACAGCCGTGCAAAGTCGCGCCGCGCTTCATGAATTCGTCGCCCATCAGACCCGCGAGGTCATTGAAGAACTTGCTGCCGACGGCCTTCTTCTTCTGCGGCTGCACCCCGGCGGCGCGCAGCTTCTCCGCCTTTTCGGCTTCCTTCTTCGCCTTCTCGTCGCTGTACACGCCAAAGCCGATGGAGGACAGGAAGTTGAAGAAGATGTTGATGCCGCAGGTGACGGGGCGGGTATTATCCAGCGAATGCAGGTAGTCCGTCAGCTCACGGGTGAGCTGGATGCCCTTCTTCTGCGCCGTTTCGCTGACCTCGTTGCCCGTGGAGTACAGGATGACGCACGGGTGGTTGTAGTCCTTGTCCACCATGTCGGCGATGTCCTGCTTCCACCACTTGTCAAAGTACGGCACATAGTCGTATTCCGTTTTGTGGATGTACCAGTGGTCGATGTACTCGTCCATCATCAGCATACCGAGGCGGTCGCACGCGTCCAGCAATGCTTTCGAGCAGGGATTGTGCGCGCTGCGGACGGCGTTGTAGCCGTTTTCCTTCAGCAGGCGGACGCGGCGCTCCTCGCCCTGCGCATAGCAGCGCGCGCCGAGGATGCCCTGGTCGTGGTGGATGCACGCGCCCTGCACAATGACGCGCTCGCCGTTGAGCAGGATGCCCTTTTTGCCCCACGAAAGGGTGCGGATACCGAAGGTCTGCAAGTCCTCGTCGCTGCCGAAGCGGACACGGCAGGTGTAGAGGTTCGGGTGCTCCACGTCCCACAGCTTTGCGTTGGGGACAGTCAGCGTCAGGGTGACTTCGCCCGTCGTGTCCGCGGCGGCGGATGCAGCCTGCTTTTCGCCCGCAAGCACATCCACCGACACGCGCCCCGCGCCGACGGTGCGCACGGTAACCTCCACCGTCGCGGGATTGATGGACACCGTGCGGATGCGAACGCCGTTCAGGGCGATATGCTGCTGCTTATCCGCCGTCCACAGCACCACCGGGCGATAGATGCCCGCGCCGGAATACCAGCGGCTGTTGGGCTGATCGCTGTTGCGGGCAATCACGCGCAGCTCGTTTTCCTCGTCAAAGCGGACGCGGTCGGTCAAATCCGCATAGAAATTCGTGTAGCCGTACGGGCGCTCGGCAATCTTCTCGCCGTTCAGGTACACCTCCGCCAGATGGTACACACCCTCAAATTCCAGCATCAGCGTCTTGCTGCGCAGGGACTTATCAGGCGTAAAGCGGCGGATGTACTCGTAGTCGCGCCCCTCGTACCAGCCGCCGTTGATGCCGTTTGCGGACAGCTCCGTGCGGGGTTCCGCCTGCATGGCGTCGTGCGGGAGGGTGACGGGGACGAAGTTTTCCTGGCTGTCCAAATGGCGGAAGAGCCAGCCGGTGTTCCAAGCGGTTGCTTTCATCGGGGAAGTCATCCTTTCCAGTGTATTGTTTTTTATACTATTTCCAGATAAGAATGCGCCAAGATGCGCCGCGAATTTTTGCATTCTGGCTAACACGAATGAAACGCAGCGTAGCAGCGCTACGCTAAGTGGAATGAGTGGACGCCAGAATCAAAAAGGCGCAAGCAGATGGCGCAGGTGAATCTGGAAATCGTATTATACTATTTCCAAATGAAAATACGGTGTCGTGTTCTCATTTGGAAATAGTATTTTCTGCACGAAAACCCCACCCGAAGCAGGACGCTCCGGGTGGGGCGGAATACAGGCCTATCCCGCATTCCGAAACGATGGGATTATTCCTTGCACGAGAACGCCTTGACCGTCACGTTCACGAAGGAAATCAGGTACAGCGCCACGCCAGCCAGCGAGCAGTACAGCGCCACATCCTCCGTTGCGGGGCGGTTGACGGGGATGAACCACACGTCCGCCGCCAGCTTCACGCGGTCCATCGCAAAGAAGGAGATGCAGCCGATCAGCGCAAAGCCAGTCAGCACAATCACGACGTCCTTCAAAGCGGAGGGCTTCTTCATCTTGTCTGCCGCGAAGAGCAGCACAATGGCGACGACCGTCAGCACGACGGGCCAGATGTTCATCGCCTTGCCAGCCATAAAGCCGGTCAGCGACGTTAGTAGATAAATCACCAGGGCGGCAAGCGCCGTCACCGTGGCGAAAATGCTCGTCTTTTTCATGCCTTTTTGCCTCCCTTGGAAGTTGCCTTGCTCACGACCCAGAACACGAGGCTCAGCGCCGCCAGCGCACCAAAGGCGTATTCGCAGGCGGTGTACGCCACGCGCCACGGGGTCATGACTTCAACCGTGCTGACAACAGTGGTGGACTTCACGCCGTTGAGCATCGCGGAGTTCGCCAGCGCGTACAGGGCATTGTGGATGTCGTTCTTAATCGCCAGCAGCATCGCACGGTCGCCGGAAAGCGCTTCCGCGTTCCAGTAATCGACGCTCGCGCCGAAGCCGCAGAAGTTGGTCGTGCCCGCCAGCAGGGATTCCTTCGGCGCAGCCTTGAGCGAAACGCCGGTGAAGTCCGTCACGTTGTAGCCGTGGAAGCCCCATTCCCCCTGCAGGATGTTGACCATCGTCGCCACGTTTGCGCTCGCGGCCACCGCGCCGTGGCGGTTGTAGGAGGTCATCACGCCGCGCGCGCCGGAGGTGTAGGTGTTGTCCTTCGTCGCGTCGCCCTCAAAGGAAGCGGGCTTGCCGTTGCCTTCAAACGCCTGCTGCAGGTTGCGCAGCTCCAGCTCACGCGCCTTCTGTTCGTTCATGAACACGGCGACGCCGGAACGGTTGATTTCCTGATCGTTGAAGCCCATGTGCTTGATGTTGACGAGCGTGCCCTTGCTCTGCGCGCCCTGCACCACCGCGCTGCCGACATAGCCGGACAGAATCGGGTCTTCGGAGTAGTATTCCACGCCGCGGGCGTTGTACGCGTGACGGTGGATGTTCATGCCCGGGCCAATCATAATCGGCAGATCCAGCACGAGGGTAGATTCGCCAAGGATGATTTCGCCGTTTTCAAACGCCAGTTCCTTGTTCCATGCGTAGGCAAGGTTCACAGGAGAGGGCGCAACGCGCGTGCCGGAGGTGTAATCCGCCGCATCCGCGTAGGGCACGCCCTGATAGCCGCCTTCGTTCAGGTAGTGGGAGTCAGAGCCGCCGGGGCCGTCGTCCGCAGCCTTCTGCGGCATGTTGACGGAAGCGATGCCCTGAATGTTATGGAACGCATTGGCGGAGAAATCAAGGAACTCCGCGACTGTGACCTTGTTGACCAGCTCTTCCCAGCGCGGGTCATCGTAAGGCGCGTTCTTCATGTCGTTGATGGTGAGCGTAGACGTGGTGTCGCCGAAGATGAGGTCGGACACATCGTCATCGGTTTTGAGGGTGTACAGGTCATTGTTCAGCAGGCGGGAAACCGTCGCGTTCGCGGTCAGACCGGAATAGGTCTTGGGGAACGTGCCGTTCCAGTCGGCGCGGCTCAGGTAGGTCACCGTACCGGGCTCAAAGGCGTTGTAATCCATGGCGTAGTCGCCTTCGGTCAGCTGGTTGGTGATGGCCGTGCCGTTCTTGCTCACGGCGAAGGTGGTCTTGTCCACATCGCCCGTCCACGTCCACTTGTAGGTCTTTGCCGCGTTGCCGTCGGCGGTCATGCCGTCCGCGACGGTCTTGCCCTGCGCCGCAAGCACGTTGTTCAGCGCGTCATGCGCGTCGGAGCCGATGGCGAAGTAGTAGTCGCCGGGGTCGACGATGTAGGTCTTGGCGCCATTGGCGTCGTAGGAGGCGAGGTTCGCCAGATCAACCTTCATGGTGATGGTCTGGGATGCGCCGGGCTGCAGCGTAGAAGTCTTTTCAAAGTCCATCAGCTGCACGGCGGCCTTTTCCACGCCGTTCTGGCGGTCATAGTCGGTGTAAGGCACGCTGGCGTACACTTCCACAACGCTCTTGCCCACCACGTCGCCGGTGTTCTTCACAGTCACGGTGACGGTCGCGGTCTTCTTGTCATCCGCAATGGTCACGCTGTCCAGCGTCTGCTCGAAGGTGGTGTAGGACAGACCGTAGCCGAAGGGATAAACGACTTCGTTGGCGTAATCCCATGTGCCGTCCTCGGTGGCGACGGTGCCGTCGGCGTTGGCGTAGGTGCCAGCCTTGGCTTCCGCGCCGCCGTTGCCCAGCACAATATCGGCATAGCGGGTTTCGTAGTAGCGATAGCCGGCGTAGATGCCTTCCGCCTCAATCAGGTAGGAGTTGACATTCGCGTCCGCCGCGAAGTCCGCCGCGTTCGTCCACGGGATGTTGCCGTAGTTCGCCATAGCGGGCGCGAGGGCGCTGTTCTTCGCCATCACATCGCCAAGGTGCGCGGAGGGAGAGACGGTGCCGTTGAGCACGTCCGCCACGCCATAGAAGCCGTACGCGCCGGGGAAGCCGATCCAGACGATCGCGTCGATGTCCGGGTCGTCCTTCAGGTTGGCGATTTCCATCGGGTTCGTGGCGTTGACCAGCACGATGACCTTGTCGAAGTTCGCCTTCGCCTCGTTAATCATCGCCATTTCCTCGTCCGACAGGGAGAGGATGTTGCCGGTGACGGTGCTGACGCCTTCCGCCAGACCTTCCTTGCCGGGATAGTAGCCATTGCCGGCTTCGCTGCCGGGGCGGCCGACGACGACGATTGCCGCGTCGCTGTATTCTGCATAATCCTTGCGGAAATCAGCGTTCAGGGCGGTCAGCTCGTCCAGCGTCAGTTCGCTCGGGTCATTGTACGCGGTAATCTCGGCATATTCCGGGATGATGCCGCCGCCGAAACGGGGCTTCGTCCACGTCTTATCCGCAAAATACTTCGCATACGCCGCCTGCACGGACGGGTTCAGCTGGAAGCCGCGCTCGGTGAAGCAGTCGAAAATCTGCACGGTCGCGTTGCCGTCGGTAATCGAGCCGCCGGAGGAGCCGTACACGGGCGCATAGCTGCGCACGCCCAGCATGGTGATCTTCGCATCCTTGCTCAGCGGAAGCGCGTTGCCGTCATTCTTGAGCAGGGCAACCGTTTCCTGCGATTCGCGGATGGCAAACTCCTTCAAGCCCTCGAAGGCTTCCTTGGCCGTCTTAAACTTGGAGACGTACGACCACGCCTCGCCGGTTTCGTCAACTTCGGTCACCGTCAGCTGACTGCGCGTGTTGAAGAACGCATCAACGGATGTACGATACGTCTCCAGAATGGAACCAGCCATCAGCGAGATGGCCAGCAGCAGGGAAAACACAAGCGTCAATCCCCGCCAGACAGAAGAACGTTTGAACATGGATATCCTCCTTTTACGGAAAATGAATGGAGCAGGGGAACACAAAAGCACCCATCCAAGCGAATTAGACAGGCTGCCCCTGTATTCCAAACTCGGCGTAGATCCCCCTTCGATCACCCGCCGCCTATGTAAATTGTAACACGAAAACAACCGTTTTTTCCATGTCCTTTTTTGCTTGTTTCGTGAATGTTGAATCATTGCTTGACGTATGTTGCGAATCAGTTGATTTTTGTGAATTTTGCTCGAAGAATAACGGATTTTCCGCCGCCAAATATTTCGATGCGCCCGTGCAAATCTTCTTGCAGGGTTCATTTTTCTGTGTTATAATTCTATCATATTATATTATCCGGAAAGGAGCACGCACCCCTCCATGAAAAAATCGCCCAAATCCGCCAAATTCTTCGCTTCCCACTGGTCAGCCTTCCTCCAGCAGTTCAAGAACCTCCACCTCCGCGGGGATCGCTTCGTCATGCTGACCGTTGCGGGTCTAATCAACGCTTTCGGCGTCAGTGTATTCCTTTATCCCGTCAATCTTTATGACTCCGGCATTTCCGGCACAGCGATGCTGCTGGCACAAATCACCCCCGATTGGTGCAGCCTGTCGCTGATTTTGCTGCTGCTCAACGTGCCGCTGTTCCTCTTCGGGCTGAAGCGGCAGGGCGTGCAGTTCACCATTTACGCCGTGTATTCCGTGTTCATTTACTCCCTCGGCGCGTGGCTGATTCAGGGGCCTTTGCCGCTTGACGTCAGCATTTCCTCGCCGCTGGCAGGGACAGACCTGCTGCTCTGCGCGCTCTTCGGCGGATTGATTTCGGGCGTCGGCAGCGGGCTTGCCATCCGCGGCGGCGGCGCGATGGACGGCATGGAGGTCATGGCGGTCATTTTCGCCCGCAAGCTCGGCATGACCGTCGGCACATTCGTCATGAGCTACAACGTCGTGCTGTACATCCTCGCCGGACTGCTCCGTTCCAGCTGGATTCTCCCCCTGTATTCCATTATCGCCTACGCCGTCGGGCTGAAAGTCGTCGATTTTGTAATCGAGGGCATCGACCGCAGCAAAGCGGCGCTGATTGTCACCCGCAACCCGGACGCCATCTGCCGCGCGCTGGGCGAGGCGTTCGGCACAGGCATGACGTGCATCCCGGCGCAGGGCGGTTTTTCGCACGAGGAAATGACGATTGTGTACTTCGTCGTCAACCGCTTCCAAATCAGCCGGATGAAGGACATTGTGCATGACCTTGATGATCGCGCGTACATCACCATCAGCGAGGTGGCGGATGTGTTCAAGCTCAATCAGGACAAGCTGTCGCAGAAGGTGGATAATCAGCCGCTGCTGCCGAGGAGGAAGTAAGCCCTTTTTGTCCCCCTTCTTGACGGAACGCATAGCCCCATGCTATAATAAGAACGTAGGCAGTGCAGGGAGGTGTTTTCATGTGCCGATTTTTGCTGCAAGATGGACTGTCGGTTGAGATTCTGCAATCGCTATCATTCCGCACAAATTTGGGACTTTCTTTGAAAAACAGCCTTGCGCACTTCACCAAAGCTGTACTTTTGCACGAAATTGAAGAAATTTCCGTTTGGTATGACGAGCATGAAGCCTTAGAACAGCTTGCTTTGGACTATCGCGTCAAGTCATTGGAATCGGCTTCACACAAGTATGACCGCTATTTCCCGGACAGACCGACGGCAAAAGTTTTCAATGATTTGCTGGGTTTTCGCTCTCTGCGCGACGATTATGATGAAATTCTGAAAAATCCGCCGCCAGATGCACTGCGGATTGTGAATATGTCGCATGGAAAAGCGAATGACGACGGCTATCGCGGGGTGCATGTCTATTATCAGCTGGATAATTTTCATTATCCTATTGAAATTCAGTATAACACTTATTTTGACCGTCAGTTAAACAACTGGCTGCATAAATACTTGTACAAAAAGCAGTATCCGCTTGCTGTTGGTGCTCAAATGCGCACCCTCTATGAGCAGGGCAAAATTAAGAATGAAGCAGAATTTCAGGAGGTGTTATCCGATGTGCTACGTTGTGGCAAAGAACGCCAATAAAATCGGCAGTGTGGCAATTCGCATGAAGCTGGGAAAACCCGTGGTTCAGCTGAAGGCAGAAATGAATAGCCGTTATCTTAATAAAGGCATCCAATTTGTCACCATCAGCCGCCCCTCCGCCTATGGCGAATACGCCCCCTACCGCTTCGTGGACACGATTCCGGAGTTCAAGGCGGAAGTCGCGAAGCTGTAATTTCCCACAAAGCTGTAATTCCCCCACAAACACGCGGCGCACAAGTCCTCACCGACCTGCGCGCCGCGTTTCTCTATTCTCCTCACTTTTCTCTGACCCAATAATACTCGAACCTTTCCCCATGTTGTCCCATCACCGGCTTGTCGCTCCGCACGAATCCGCATTCCGTCAGCGTCGCCACACGCGCAACCGCATACGGCGCGGCTTTCGTCATCAGCGTGCGGCAGTTTAGCAGCGCGTACGCATCCGGCAGAAGCGCGTCCATCACTGCCGCCAGCACGTCCGACTTCTCCCACGCGCTGCCGACATCCACGCGCAGGATGCCCATGCCGCTGTACGGGTCGTCCGGCGACTCCCCGCGGCGGCAAAGCTCCACCGTGCCAATGACCTCGCTGCGCAATGCAATCGCCCAGCGCACAAACCAGCCCTGCTCCCACGACGTGCGCCAGAAGTCCATCGCACGGCGCATCTTCTCCGGCGTGTCGTAATAGAAAATGTCACCGTGGCAGTTGTCGCTGTTGAAGAACGGCAGCGCCAGCGGGTCGCCGTAGACGCGCAGAAGCGCCGCTTCATCCTCCGCCGTCACCGGGCGCAGGCGGATTTCGCCCTTCTCCATCGTCGGGATGGATTCGTATACATTCATGCCTTTTTCTCCTTTCGGATGCCCAGTACCAACCATCGAATCCCCGGAATCCGGCAGATGACCTCCGCCAAGCCCAGCGTCACGCCGAAGCCAATCAGCAGCGTGAGCAGATACGTCAGCGCCGCCGGGAGCGTCATGCGCTCGGTCAGCAGGAGCGCCGTCAGCAGCAGTACGGGGTAATGCACGACATACAGCGCGTAACTCCGCCGGGTGAAAAAGCGCGACACCGCTGTCTCCTGATGGAGATAATGGCGCGCGTTGCCCAGAATCGCCAGCACCACCGCCCACAGGTACACATTCGCCCACAGGCTTTGCAGATACGCCGCGTCGGTGAAATTCTGCCCGTTTGTCCACGCGCCGTACGCCGCCGCGCCGATGAGCGCAACCGCCAGCGTCCCCCAGCGCATCCGCTCCACGCGTTCCATCACCGTTTCATGCGCGAACACCGCGTACCCCAGCAGGAACGCCGTCAGGTAAATCCCGATGCGGTAGGTGGTGATGACGGGCATGTTGCCAACCTGCGCCGCGCCCCAAATCAGCAGGGCGAAGGCGCAAATCAGCCATGACGGGCACTTTTCGCCGATGCGGAAAAGGCGGTCATTCCGGTCGATTCTGCGAATCAGCACCAAAATCGCGCTGAACAAAAACAGCAGCTGCACAAACCACAGCGGCCCGATGCCCGACAGCACCGAAATCGGGTACAGCAAGGGCTTCGGGATGGTGTCCATCGCGCCGCCCATGCGGATATTGAGATACCCCGTCACCCAGTGCAGCACGAACAGCCCCAAGGTGGACGGCACAAGCAGCTTCCGCGCCCGATTGCGCAGGAACGCGCGATTCCCCTGCTGGACAAGTGCGAACCGGGCGCACATGCCCGCCACGACGAACAGCAGCACCATGAACCACGGGTACACCGTGCCGGAAATGGTATCCAGAAACGGCAGGTTTCGCGCATTCGGCACACCGCCCAAGATGCCGACCCCGTTGAAGAGGTAACAGACGTGGTAAACAATGACCAGCAGAACCGTCATCCAGCGAATATGGTCAAGATACGCATAGCGGCGCATGGGGATTTTCCTCCTTTATGATAGCATGAATCCGTATTTTTGTGAAGGCGAACACGCACATTTATTCGTTATTGTTCATTGCTCGTTCTACTGAAATCTGCTCTTGATGCCCTCAAACCCGTCCGTCAGCATCCGGCTGATGAGCGCGTCGTCCCAATTCTGCTGCCCGGACGCGCACAGCACCGCGATGCCGTGGACGTACGCCCACATTTCGATGTGCAGGAGCGTCGCGTCCTCGCGGGTGATGTGGAGCTTCGCCATCAGGAAGTCCACCAGCACGGCGATGTTCTCCGCGTCGCCGCTGTGATCCTCCCGGCGGCGGTCGCGCATGTAGAGCAGGTGGAAGAGGTTCGGCTCGTTTCGGGCGAAGCGGATGTACGCCGTGCCGACGGCTTTGTAGGGCGGATCGGCGGAATCGCGGACAAAATCAGCGCTGTAAGCACGGTATTGTGCGTCCGCGGCGGCAATTGTGGCGGCAAGCAGATCGTCCATGCCCGAAAAGGCGCTGAAAATCACCTTGGAGGACGAATGCAGGGTATCGGCAATCGCGCGGGCGGTGACGGCATCGAATCCGCGCTCGCGGGTGATGGCAAGGGCGGCGGCGACGATTTGCTCGCGGGTGAATCGGCAGGCGGGCGGCATGGGGCATCTCCTTTCGGCAACACACGTTGCGCAACGTGTGTTGCTATTGTAGCAAACAAAATCTCCTGTGTCAAGGGTAAGTTTGCAATTTATTCATGGATTTTCAGCAAAGCGTCACATTTCCTTCATGCTGACGTCATGCTGGGCGGGTAAAATCAATACTGTCAGGCGGGAAGCACAGAAAGGAGGCGCTTATGAAGCTGCTGATGGAACCAATGGTTGTCGCGGCCATCCTGATGAAGGAACTGCCGGATAAACAAGTGGGTTCCGCCGAATCCGCGAAGGACGCTTCTGCTGCACCAGAAGTTCCAGCGCGCATCGCGGCGGAATAAGGATTTCAGCGGACGCGGCGCATCGCCCTCTGCGCCCTGCATGACATGGTTTTCACTCCTTTTCTCCTCCTTTTTCCTTTCCCTTTCCTTCCTTGGGGCGTGGAGTCAGCAACCTCCCGCGCCCCGGAGACAGCCCGAATTTCAGCAGATTCGGGCTGTTTTCTGTTGGGGGATTTTTGTGGTCGCTGGCGCGGCGGGGTTCGTTTTATGCGTCTTGATTTTGCATGTCGCAGAGGGTTTCGCGTCTGCGGACGCGACCAAAGGGCATGAAAACAAACGAAGTTTGCGGTCGCCCTTTGGAAACCTTCGGGCTCCCATGTTACTTGATTTTCATTGTTGCTTTTGGGCGCGTCTGCGGACGCGCTTCATTTGCATTCCTCATTCCGCATTTCTCATTGCTAATTTTCCCCTTCTTCCCCCTGTTCCCCTTCACAGAAAAAAGCAAACGTGGTATGATAATCAGACAAACAGGCAAGGGAGGGTTGGCGGATGGACGAGACGCGCGGGAAGTTCGTGCTGAAAGCGCCGTATCAGCCAAGCGGGGATCAGCCGCAGGCGATTGAGGCGCTGACAAAGGGCGTCAACGCGGGCATGAAGGGGCAAGTGCTGCTGGGCGTAACTGGGTCGGGCAAAACGTTCACCATGGCAAGCGTGATTGCGCAGGTGCAGCGCCCGACGCTGGTGATTGCGCACAACAAAACGCTGGCGGCGCAGCTCTGCTCGGAGTTCCGGGCATTCTTCCCCGACAGCGCGGTGGAATATTTCGTTTCCTATTATGATTACTATCAGCCGGAAGCGTATATCGCGTCGTCGGACACCTACATCGAGAAGGACGCCGCCATCAACGAAGAAATCGACCGCCTCCGCCACAGCGCGACGGCAGCGCTTCGGGAGCGGCGGGACGTGATTATCGTCGCGTCAGTCAGCTGCATCTACTCCATGGGCGACCCCAGCGAGTACGAGGGGCAGATGGTGTCGCTTCGGCCGGGCATGGCGATTGGGCGCGACGACCTCATCCGCCAGCTGATTGCCATCCAGTACGACCGCAACGACGTGGAGTTTGAGCGCGGGACGTTCCGCGTGCGCGGCGACGTGCTGGAAATCATCCCCGCGGGCGGCAAGGAGCATGGCCTGCGGATTGAGTTCTTCGGCGACGAAATCGAGTCCATCAGCGAGTTCGAGGTCGTGTCCGGGCACACGCTGGCGTCGCTGGAGCACGCAAGCGTCTATCCCGCGACGCACTACGCGACTGACCAGACGAATCTGCCGGAGAAAATCGCCGTCATCGAGCGCGATTTGAAGGAGCAGGTTGACAAGTTCACGAAGGAAGGCAAGCTGCTGGAGGCGGAGCGAATCGCCCAGCGGACAAATTACGACATTGAGATGATGCGCGAAATCGGCTATTGCAGCGGCATTGAGAACTATTCGCGCTATTTCGATGGCAGAAAGCCCGGCGACGCGCCCTATTCCCTGCTGGATTATTTCCCCAAGGGTTTTTTGTGCTTCATCGACGAGAGCCACGTCACCGTGCCGCAGATTCGCGCCATGTACAACGGCGACCGCGCGCGCAAGGAGCAGCTTGTCGAATATGGTTTCCGGCTGCCGTCGGCGTTTGACAATCGTCCGCTGCTGTTCGAGGAATTTGAGCAGCGCATCGGGCAGACGATTTTCGTCTCCGCAACGCCCGGCCCGTATGAAATCAGCCACGCATCCCAGATTGTGGAACAGATTATCCGCCCGACTGGGCTGCTTGACCCCAAAATCATCCTCCGCAAGGCGACCGGTCAGGTGGATGACCTCGTGGGCGAAATCCACCAAGTCGTGGAGAAAAAACAGCGCGTACTGGTGACGACGCTCACCAAGCGGATGGCGGAGAGCCTGACGGAGTACCTGCAAAGCATGGACATCCGCGTCCGCTACCTGCACAGCGACGTGACGACGATGGATCGCATGGCGCTGATTCGCGGGCTGCGGCTCGGCGAATACGACGTGCTGGTGGGCATCAACCTCCTGCGCGAGGGGCTGGACTTGCCCGAAGTGTCGCTCGTCGCGATTCTCGACGCGGACAAGGAAGGTTTCCTGCGCTCGGAAACGTCGCTCGTGCAGACCATCGGGCGCGCCGCGCGAAACGTCGATGGGCGGGTGATTATGTACGCCGATGTGATGACGGACAGCCTGATGCGCGCCATCAGCGAAACCAACCGCCGCCGCGCGATTCAGGAGGAGTACAACCGCGTGCACGGCATCACGCCGGAGTCGGTGCGCAACGCGGTGCATCAGGTGCTGGAGATTACGAAGAAGGCGGAAGAAAGCGCGCCCGCCGCGATGAGCGAGGACGAGCGGAACGCGCTGATGAAGCAGGTGGAAGACCAGATGCTGTCGGCGGCGAAGGCGCTGGACTTCGAGCAGGCGGCGAAGCTCCGTGACCAGCTGCTGGAATTAAAGGGGGAAAAGCCCCAGGCGGAGCAGATTCAAAAGAAGCGGAGAAGGACACGCGAAAGCACCAGACACCACTAAGTTTGGAAGCGTACCCAAGCCGGGCAGCCCAAAAAGGTTCAAGGGACAATGTCCCTTGCAGGGTGCAGGGACAGCGTCCCTGCTGGGGTTTGGGGCAACGCCCCAACTGCTTCACGGGCGACCACTCAAAAGGAAAATTCAAGCGTGGCAGCCTTTGTCGCAGGCAGCGAAGCGTCCCTGCGCAGTAACTTTGCGCGTCCGCAGACGCGCCCCCCAGCCGCTCTTTCCAACAACCGTGCTGTGTCGCGCCAAATGGGCGCGACCGCCCCGTATGCCACCAGTCAAAACCTCGCGTTTATTTTTTCAAATTGCTCATTGCTCATTCCTCATTGCTAATTATCCCGGAGGTGTCCCATGCCCACCAAACGCTTTCTCCCCCTGCTGCTCCTGCCCTTCGTGCTACTGACGGCAGCGCTGTGCCTCGCCGTCCTCCTCGGCGGGCAGGATTTCGTCCACGCGCTGCTCAACGTGGCGGTACTGCCGTGATGCGCCCAAATCGCGCTGATTCGGCGCTTTCGCAGTATTTTTGCTCTCTCCTGACCGCCGTGCTGCTGCTCGTTTCGCTGCTCTGCGGGCTGATTTTCTTCGCCACCACGCGCACGTTCGCCGCGTCTGTCCTGTCATCCAGCGAAAAAGAAAGTCAGCACAAAACCGAGTGGAACGCCGCGCAGATTCAGGCGGATTTTGCCCTCTCCGACGCTGCGCTTGCCCCCCTGTCCGGCGCTTGCGCGGCGTATCAGGTGGAACTTGCGGTTTATTGGCACGACTTCTTCCGCACCGATGCGGAGGAACTGCCCGCCGCTCCCGCCCCCCTCGATGAGCGCGAAATGGTCGCCCTTGTCATGGCGGATGAAGGCTTCCAAGCCCGCGTGGACGCGGATTTTCGCCGCGCCACCGCCCGCGACGAGGTCGTTTTCCCCCTCTCGCAGCTTGTCCAGCGATATTCCTTCCCCATCCGGCAGAGCCTGATGGAATTGCTCGGCGGACTGGCAGCACAGAAATGCAGCCTCCCACGTCTGCTCCACGCGGTCGAAATCAGCGGCGCGGTCTGTCTGCTGGCGGCGATTCTGCTTCTGCTTTGCTGCCGCCGTGTCCGCATCGGCGCAACGCTCACCGCCACAGGGCTCGCCGCGCTGCTGCTGCTGCTCCCTGCGCTGCTGCTCAACCTGCCGGGGCTGCTCCACCCGCTCTCGTCCATCGCGCAGGCGCAAGTCACCCGCGCATTGCTGCTGCTCGGCGGCGCACAGGCGGTTTTCGCCGCGGTGACGCTGCTGCCGGGCATCCTGCTGCTTCGGAGGGCACACGCATGATGCAGAAGAACACCATCACCGTCACGTCGGATAAAATTACCCAGCCGTTAACATTCGCATTTGCCGCGGATTTCCACAACGGCGATGCGGATGAGGCGCTTTCGCTCATGTGGGGCTGCGACGCGATTCTCATCGGCGGCGACCTTGTCAACCGCCACAGCCGCCACGGATGGCGCAACGCCGCGCGCTTCCTCGACCTCGCGCCGCGCGTCGCCCCCACGTTCTACAACCTCGGCAACCACGAGCGCCTGCTGCCCGACATCGCGGAATACCTTCCTTTGGTGCAGAAAAGCGACGTGACCGTACTGGACGACTGCTTTGTGGACTTCCGCGGCATCACCCTCGGCGGAGTCAGCAGCGCGCGGAAAATGCCGGGAATGCCGCCCGTTCGCGCGCAGATGGACGCAAAAAAGCCGTTCCTGCAAGCCATGGCGGCGCGGGACGGGTTCAAGCTGCTGCTCTGCCACCACCCGGAGTATTTCGCGCCGCTGGTGCAGGGGCTGGACATTGACCTGACGCTCGCGGGGCACGCGCACGGCGGGCAGGTGCGGATTGGTTCGCAGGGAATTTACTCGCCGGGTCAGGGGCTTTTCCCGAAATTGACGAGCGGGTTTTATTTTGATGACAAACTGTTCATCAGCCGCGGCATGACGAACTCCGCCTGTGCGCCGCGCCTGTGGTGTCCGTGCGAGCTGGTGATGGTACGGCTGCTGCCCAATCGCGCTATATGAATAGGAAACGATTTTTCCTGCCCGCTGGAAGAATCCCATTCGCTGAATCGTTGTATGGTTATCCACAGTTCGTCCCCAATTTCCGATTCACGAAGGAGGTTTCCGCATGAAAAAACTGCTTTGGGTGCTGATTTTGCTGGTGCTCCCGCTGACCGCCTTGGCGGAAGATGCCGAAAGTCACCGCGACGGCGCGTTCTTCTACCAGATTGCGGATGGCGAAGCGGTTCTGACCGGCTGCGACTGGGACGCGATGCAGGCGGATTCGCTGTACATGTTTGCTGAACCGCCGGTTTCGCTGGAGATTCCGGCGACGCTGGGCGGCTATCCCGTCACGTCGATTGGCGGCTGGGTGTTCTGCTCGCTGGACGGCAGCCCCGTGGACGCGCCGTTCGAGGTTGTGCTCCCCGAAGGGCTTCGCGCGCTGGATGCTGATGCTTTCGCCGACTGCTACTATGCCGCGAAAGTCACCCTGCCTGCGACGCTGGAAATCATCCCAGAGGACTGTTTCGACCGGATTTCCGCCGAAATCGACTTTCCGAACGGCAATCCGCGCTATTCCTGCGAAAACGGCTTCCTGATTGACAATACTACGCAGACGCTGCTGTACACCGCGCCGTCGAGCCACGGCAATCCGCTGCCCGCCGTCCGCCGTCTGGGGGACTGTTCGCTGATGAACTGGCTCTGGGACGACGATGACGACCCCGTTCTGCCCGACACGCTGGAAAGTGTTGGCAGCTACATTTTCTATGACTGCGGCGTGACCCGCGTCACCTTCCCTGACGGCATCACCGAACTGTCGCCCTATACCTTCTATTGCACCGATTTGCAGGAAGTTCACCTGCCCGCGTCGCTGCGGGAAATCCCGGATTACTGCTTTTGGAACTGCCAGCTGATCGCGCTGACCATCCCCGACGGCGTGACCCGCATCGGCGCGCACGCGGTGGACTGGTTCACGGGCGAAATCATTGGGGCCGTCACCCTGCCCGCGTCGGTGGAATTTGTGGGCTATCGCGCGTTTCCGGACGAATGCGACGTGACGGCTTTGAACCCGCAGGTTCATTTTGAAACAGCCACGGAGTATGCCGAGCGAATCCCCGAATATGACTGGTATGGCGGCGAAGCGGCGGATGTCCTCTATTCGGATGGCCTGTTTGACTACGAGCTTTCGTCGCGCGGCGCGGTTCTGCTCGGCTGTTCCCGCTTCTTGAACCAGCCAGAAGTCCCCGACGTGCTGGAAATTCCGTCAGAATTGGGCGGAACTCCTGTCGTGGCAATTGCGGCGAATGCGTTGAACACATCTGAATCCTGTGCCGATAGCCTTTTGTTCGGCATTGTGCTGCCAGAGGGCGTTCAGCGTGTGGAAGCAGATGCGTTTCAATGCTGTCACGCAGCAACGCAGATTTCCTTTCCCTCCACGCTAACAATGCTCGCGGAAGGCAGTTTTTTTCACGTCTACGCGGAAATCGACTTCCCGAACGGCAACCCGCGCTATTCCTGCGAAAACGGCTTCCTGATTGACCGCGACACGCAGACGCTGCTGTACGCCGCGCCGTCCAGTCAGGGGCAGCCGATTCCCGCCGTCCGTCGCTTGGGCGATTCCGCGCTGGATAACTGGAAACCTGCGGGTAACGAAATCCGCCTGCCGGACACGCTGGAATCCATCGGTCCTTACGCCTTGGACGGGCAGTACACGGGCGATTTTTCCCCGCTGGCGGCGCTGATTCTCCCCGACGGCGTCCGCGAACTGTCCGATTGCAGCATTTACGGCTGCTGGGAGATTCAGCTGCTGCGCTTCCCGGCAACGCTGACGGAAATTCCCGCCTACTGCGTCGCAAACTGCGGGCTGGGCGCGGTGGAAATCCCGGAGGGCGTGACGCGCATCGGAGAATTTGCCTTCTACTACTACGATTGGGAGCAGACGGAATTGTCCGCCGTCACCCTGCCCGCGTCGGTGGAATTTGTGGGCTTCCGTGCCTTCCCGGACGAATGCGAAATCACCGCGCTAAACCCCGACACGCACTTTGAAACAGAGGAAGAAATCAATCAGCGGAATCCCGATTGGGCGTATCGCATCCCCTAACAATCAAGAAAGGTCGTTTCCCGCATGAACGAACTCGATTCGCTTCTTCGCGCCGCCGGGCGCATGATGCTCGATTACCAGTCCCCGAAGGTGTTCAGCAAGGGGCATCACGCCGATTTCGTCACCGAGGCGGACATTGCGGTGCAGTCCTATCTCGTCGATGCGCTGCAAAAGGCGTATCCGCGCGCGAAATTCTTCGCCGAGGAGGAGGAGCGGCACGTCCTCACCGACGCGCTGACCTTCATCATCGACCCCATCGACGGCACGACGAACTACTTCCGCCGCCGCCGCTGCTCGATGATTTCCATCGGCGCGGTGGAAAATAAACTTCCCGTTTTCGGCGGGCTGTACGACCCGTACTTGGACGAAATGTACCTCGCGGAACGCGGCAAGGGCGCGACCTGCAACGGCGAGCGCATCCGCGTGTCGGACACGTCCCTTGACAAGGCGCTGATTGGCTTCGGTTCTGCGCCGTACTACGAGGAGTTGTTTTCGCTGACCGGGCGGACAGTTTCGACCCTGCTGCCGAAAATCGCCGATGTGCGCCGGACGGGCAGCGCCTGCCGGGAACTGTGCGACGTGGCGCGCGGCATCAGCGATGGGCACTTCGAGTGGCGGCTCCAGCCGTGGGACTACTGCGCGGGAACGCTGCTGATTGAGGAAGCTGGCGGGCGCTGCGGCGACATCCGCGGCGGAAGCGTCGTCTACGACCGCCCGATGGCGCACATGGCGGCGAACGCGCGCATTTTCGATAATCTGCGCGAAGTGCTGCAATCAGCGGATTGCGAAAATCCCGATTCTATGGTATAATCAGGGTATCAACCTGAAAAGGAGCGACTGACATGATTCCGACCCCGCACATTACTGCCAAGGAAGGCGATTTCGCCCGCACTGTCCTCATGCCCGGCGACCCGCTGCGCTCGAAGTTCATTGCGGACAACTACCTCGAAAACGCCGTGCTGGTCAACAACACGCGCGGCGTGCAGGGCTACACCGGCACCTACAAGGGCAAGCGCGTGTCCGTGATGGCGTCCGGCATGGGGATGCCCTCCATCGGCATTTACTCCTACGAGTTGTTCAAGTTCTACGGTGTGGAAAATATAATCCGCGTCGGCACGGCGGGGATGCTCAGCCAGCAGCTGAAAGTGCGCGACATCGTGCTGGGCATGAGCGCGTACACGAACAGCAATTTCGGGCAGCAGTACGGTTTCCGCGGGAACGTCGCGCCGTGCTGTTCCTACGCGCTGCTTTCTGCCGCGATGGAAGCGGGCAAGAAGCTCGGCGTGACCCCCGTGCCGGGTGCGCTGTACTCGTCGGATATTTTCTATGACGAGTCGCAGCCGTCGCCGGGGCAGGTGCTGCAAGGCTTGGGCGTGCTGGCGGTGGAGATGGAGGCGGCGGCGCTGTACCTGAACGCAGCGCGGCTGGGCAAAAACGCGCTGACCATCTGCACCATTTCCGACAATCCCTTCACGGGCGAGGAGCTGGATGCCGAAGCGCGGCAGAACACCTTCACGCAGATGATGGAGATTGCGCTGGAAATTGCGTAAAATCCGCATACAAAAAACCGGCAGGGCGAAATTGCTCTGCCGGTTTTTTTGATACTGCTGATTTTACCCGCTGATTACACCGCGCCCTGCGCCATCATCGCGTCGGCAACCTTCAGGAAGCCCGCAATGTTCGCGCCCGCGACGTAATCGCCTTCCTTGGCGTACTCGTGCGCCGCCAAATCCACCTTGGCGAAGATGTTCACCATAATATCCTTCAGCTTCGCGTCCACTTCCTCGAACGTCCAGCTCAGGCGCTGGCTGTTCTGGCTCATTTCCAGCGCGGAAACCGCCACGCCGCCCGCGTTGGCAGCCTTCGCCGGGGCAAAGAGCACGCCCGCCTGCTGGAACTCCGCGGTGGCTTCAAGCGTCGAGGGCATGTTCGCGCCTTCGCCGACTGCTTCCACGCCGTTGGCAATCAGCGCCTTGGCGGATGCTTCGTTGATTTCGTTCTGCGTTGCGCAGGGCAGGGCAATCTGGCAGGGAATCGTCCAGATGCCGGAGCAGCCCTCGGTGTAGGTCGCGGTCGGAACCGCCTTGACATACTCCTTGATGCGCTTGCGCTCCACTTCCTTCAGCTGCTTGACCACATCCAGCTTGATGCCGTCGGGGTCGTAGATGTAGCCGTTGGAATCGCTCATGGCGACGACCTTCGCGCCCATCTCGGTAATCTTCTGCACCGCGTAAATGGCGACGTTGCCCGAACCGGACACAACAACCGTCTTGCCCGCAATGGCCTTGCCGTTGCGCTCCATCATCGCCTGCGTGAAGTAGCACAGACCGTAGCCGGTGGCCTCCTTGCGCGCGAGGCTGCCGCCCCACGTCAGCCCCTTGCCGGTCAGCACGCCTTCATACAGCCCGGTGATGCGCTTGTACTGGCCGTACAGGTAGCCGATTTCGCGTGCGCCGACGCCAATATCGCCCGCCGGCACGTCGGTGTCCTTGCCGATGTAGCGGTACAGCTCAGTCATGAAGGACTGGCAGAAGCGCTGCACCTCGTTGTCGCTCTTGCCCTTGGGGTCGAAGTCGGAGCCGCCCTTGCCGCCGCCGATGGGGAGACCGGTCAGGCTGTTCTTCAAAATCTGCTCAAAGCCGAGGAACTTCAAAATCGACTGGTTGACGCTGGGATGCAGGCGCAGACCGCCCTTGTACGGGCCAATCGCGCTGTTGAACTGCACGCGGTAGCCGCGGTTGACCTGCACCTTGCCCTGATCGTCCATCCACGGCACACGGAAGGTGATGATGCGCTCCGGCTCCACGAAGCGTTCGAGCAGTCCCGCCGCTTCATACTTCTCTTCGTTCCGTTCGATAACGGGCTTAAGGGTCGTCAAAATTTCGGTCGCTGCCTGAATGAATTCCGGCTCGTGGGCATAGCGAACCTTCAAATCGTCAAGAACGCGCTGGCAATAATTCGCCATGATGCAGGACTCCTTTCAAATCATAAACATGCTGATTTATCGGCGCAGAACCCGCCGATGCGGAGTCCCGACGCCCTTGTCGAGAGGCGATACTTTCGCCCTTCACGTTTTTCATCATACACCATGCAGGCGCATATGGCAAGGGCTTTTGCTGCACTAATTATGTTTTTCTGGATGACAGCAGCGGCAATTTTGCATTTTCGCCGTTTTTTTTGCCCCTTGACAGAGAAAAACGGGTGTGTTACCATGTGTTCATGCAAGAAAAACGCGGAGGTGAACATCCGCGAATGAAGGAGGTATCCACTTTTCATGAACACACAGGTTTTGCAAGGGCTGCTCGTGCCCTTTCTCGGCACAACGCTGGGCGCGGCGCTGGTTTTCTTCCTCAAACGCGACTTGCCGGAGAAGGTGCAGAAGGGCTTGAGCGGCTTCGCGGCGGGCGTGATGGTTGCGGCAAGCATATGGAGTCTGCTGATTCCGGCGCTGGAGGGCGCGGCGGACTTGGGCGCATGGTCGTTTCTGCCCGCGACGATCGGGTTCTGGCTGGGCATCCTGTTCCTGCTGCTGCTGGATCGCCTCGTCCCTCACGTCCACCTGGATGGCGAACAGGAGGGGCTGCGCGCGTCGCTCCCCCGGTCGATGATGGTCGCGCTCGCCGTTGCGCTGCATAATCTGCCGGAGGGGATGGCGGTTGGCGTGGTCTACGCGGGCAGTATGCAGCCGGAGCAACTCGGCAGCGTATCCTTCGCCAGCGCGTTTGCCCTTGCCATCGGCATCGCGCTGCAAAACGTGCCCGAAGGCGCGATTGTCGCCATGCCCCTGCGTCAGGCGGGCATGAGCCGCAAGAAGGCGTTCACGCTGGGGATGCTGTCCGGCGCGGTTGAGCCGCTGGGCGCACTGCTGACCATCGGGCTGGCGGCGGTTTTCGCCCCGATGATGCCCGTGATGCTGTCCTTCGCCGCGGGCGCGATGCTCTACGTCGTCGTCGAGGAGCTTGTGCCGGAGATGGCGCAGGGCACGCACACCAATGTTGGCACGGTGCTGTTCGCCGTCGGATTTTCGCTGATGATGGCGATGGATTACATCCTATAAAGGAGACATGAAAATGAAACGAATTTTGCCGCTTCTGCTGATTTTGCTGCTGATTTTAACGGGCTGTTCCGCCAAGAATGCGGACTCCCCCGCTGCCGACGCACCGACGGACGCGCCCCTGACCGGCACATCCTACGTCCAAATCGACGTGAAGGACTACGGCACGATTGTCGCGGAGCTGTACGCCGACACCGCACCCATCACCGTCGCGAACTTCCTTTCCCTCGTGGACAGCGGCTTCTACGACGGCTTGACCTTCCACCGCATCATTTCCGGCTTCATGATTCAGGGCGGCGACCCGAACGGCAACGGCACGGGTGGTTCAAGCCAGCGGATCAAGGGCGAATTCAGCGCCAACGGCGTGCAGAACGACCTCAAACACACGCGCGGCGTCCTGTCGATGGCGCGGTCAAGCGCGATGGACAGCGCCAGCAGCCAATTCTTCATCATGCACGCGGATGCGCCGCATTTGGACGGGCAGTACGCCGCGTTCGGCAAGGTCATCAGCGGGATGGAGGTTGTGGACGCGATTTGCGAGAATACGCCGGTGACGGATCGGAATGGGACGGTCGCCAAGGCGAATCAGCCGGTGATTGAACGGATTATCCGAGTAGAAAAGCCGGAGGAATAAGGGAAAAGGAAATGCCCCGACAGCGCAAAAAACTGCCGGGGCATTTGTTGTATGGGAAGCGCAACCAAGCCGGGGCGCAAAAAAAGGGTCAAGGGGCAATGCCCCTTGCAGGGTGCAGGGGCGGCGCCCCTGCTGGGGTTTGGGGCAACGCCCCAACTGTTCCTCGTCAAACCTACTCAAAGGGAAAAACCAACAAAGGTGCAGGCAGCGAAGCGTCCCTGCCAGTAACTTCGCGCGTCCTCAGACGCGCCCCCCAAGCCGCACTACCCAACAACTGTGCTGTGTCGCGCCAAATGGGCGCGACCACGCAGCCTGACTTCCGACCATAGCTGCTCTTTCCCGAACGCAGGGGATTTCGCTCCTGCGGGAGCGACAAGGGGGCTTTGCGGTCGCCCCCTTGACCCCTTCGCAGCGCGCTCCCATGTTACTTGATTTTTATCGGGGCTTTTTATGATGACGCTGCTTTTTCCCGAACAGAGGAATTGCAACCCATGGCGCGCTTAGCTTCCCATTGTGAATTGCTCACGCCCCCGCCTGTTCCTGCGCCAGCGTGTCAATCACTGCTTCGGAGGCGTTCGGGTAGAACGCCGCCGCGCCCAGCTGGTCAGTCAGACCGACTTTCTGGAAAAAGCCCGCGACGTTCTCATGCACGCCGCAAATCGAGACGGTCACGCCCTTCTGCGCAATCAGCGCGCACACCTCCATCAGCGTCTGCACGCCGGAAATGTCGGTCGCAGACACGCCGCGCAGGGAGAGAATCAGGTGCTCACAGCCGGTAAAATCCACCGAAAGCAGCTTCCGCTTCAAATCCGCGCAGTTCGCGAAGAACAGCGAACCGTTCACATAGCTGACGAGGATGCTTTTCGCGCGGGATTCATCCACCGGCTTGCCCATGCGGTGCAGGCGCTCCAGACGCACCTTGTCCACCGGCTCGGTTTCGATGGTCAGGCGCGCGGCGTTCCAGACGAACATCAGCAGCGCGGTCACAATGCCGATGACGATGGCGACGGTCAGGTCAAAGACAACGGTGGACACCATCGTAATCAGGAACTGCGCGACGCCCATCCACACCTTGCGGCTGAAAATCGTCTTGATGCCGTGCCACTCGTTCATGCGCCACGCCGTCACCATCAGCACACCCGCCAGCGCGCTCAGCGGCAGGCGGCTCATCACGCCGCCCAGCAGCACCATCGCCAGCAGCAGCACCAGCGAATGCACAATGCCGGTCACGCGGGTCTGCTCGCCGGACTTGATGGCGACGGACGTGCGGGCAATCGCCGCCGTTGCGGGCACGCCGCCGAAAAACGGCAGCAGGATGTTGCCCACGCCCTGCGCAATCAGCTCACGATCCGCGTCGAAGGCTTCGTCCTTCATGCGGGATGCGCTCGCGCCGCACAGCAGCGACTCAATCATGCCCAGCATGGCGATAGAGACAATCGGGCTGATGAGGTTTTGGAGCATGTCGAGGTTGACTGCGCCGAGGTTCAGGCGGTTGTCCAGCATCAGGCTTTTCGGGATGTCCCCCACCTTCGCCAGCGAATCGAAACCCGCGATTTCGGTCACGATGGTCGCCAGAATAATCGCCAGCAGCGACCCCGGCACCTTCGCGTTCAGCTTCTTCGGCCAGAAAACCATGAACAGCACCACCAGCAGACCGATGGCGACCGCCTGCCAGTTGGGGGAAAATCCGACGCTGGTGTAGCTCCACAGCTTTTCCAGCGCGCTTGTGCCGACGGAGTGCGTGCCGAAGAAGTTGTCCACCTGCCCCAAGGCGATGATAATCGCGATGCCGCTGGTGAAGCCCATGACGACGCTGGTCGGGATGAAGTTGACGAGCTTGCCGAGGCGGAGGATGCCCGCCAGCAGGATAATCACGCCCGCCGCAAGCGACGCGACGAACACGCCCTGCAAGCCGTACTGGGCGACGATGCCGATGAGGATGGCGCTCATGGCGCCGGTCGGGCCGCTGATTTGGAAGGACGCACCGCCAAGCAGCCCGATAACGAGTCCGCCGATGATGGCGGTGACAAGCCCCGCGGCGGCGTCCGCGCCGGAGGACACGCCGAATGCGAGGGCAAGCGGCAGCGCCACCGCCGCCACTGTGATGCCGCTCAGGATGTCCTTGAGGAGTTTGCCGGCGTTGTAGCCGGAAAATTCATGTTTCAGGTCGGTAATGTACTTTTTGAGCATGATGTTATTTCCTTTAATCTCCTAATTCCCTGATTTTCTCCACCATTGCCGCAGAGGATTTCGCGTCTGCGGACGCGACCAAAGGGCTTTCCGCTCGCCCTTTGGAAACCTTCGGCGCGGTCACTCCCATGTTACTTGATTTGTACCGAAAGTAGTTATAGTTTGTGAACCATTCGTACCCCCAAGCAGCGCCACCGCACTGCTACGAAGGAGGGCACCGAAGGAGTCCAGAGGGCGATCGGAAAGCCCTCTGGGAGCATGGCGATGTCCTGTTTGGAAGGAAAGTCACCTTTGCAATCAGGCAATCCACAAACGCCCTTTTGCGGAAAAAAGGGCAAAAAAACGTCCGGCGCTGAAACACGGTTTCAACATCGGACGAATTTGTGCTATGAAACGCTTGGGCGACAATTACGCCTTGGCGATTTCCACGAGCTTGGTGAAAGCAGCTGCATCGTTCACAGCCAGATCCGCGAGAATCTTGCGGTTGACGGTGATGTTGTGCTTCTTCAGGCCATTGATGAACGTGGAATAGCTCATGCCGTTCAGGCGAGCAGCGGCGTTGATACGGGTGATCCACAGGGAGCGGAAATCACGCTTGCGCAGCTTGCGGCCCTTGAAGGCATAGCGCAGGGAACGAGCAACCTGTTCGGACGCGGCGCGGTACTGCTTGGACTTTGCACCCCAGTAGCCCTTAGCCAGCTTCATGACCTTGCGGCGCTTCTTCAGAGCGTTCACAGATCTCTTAATACGTGCCATTGTGAGTATCCTCCTTGCCAGCGAATGGGCTTAATTACTTGTAGGGCAGCAGCTTGTGGATGGTCTTGGCTTCCGCCGCGTTGTCCACAATGCCGTCAGCGCGCAGGTGACGGGTGCGCTTGGTGGTCTTGAGGCGAACCTGATGGTTGGCGTTCATCTGCTTATGCTTCACGATACCGGTCTTGGTAAAGGAAAAGCGCTTGGCAGCACCACGGTGAGACTTCTGCTTAGGCATGGTGTAGTCCTCCTTCCAATGCTGATAAAACGGGGCGCAGGCAAGCTGCGATAGCCGTTTTATTCCTGTTCTTGATTCCCCTTGGCGTTTTCGCGGGCGGCCTTCTTTTCAGCGAAGGAAGCCTTTGCCGCCTTGGGGGCCAGGATCATAATCATATGACGGCCGTCCATCATGGGACGGCGCTCCACCGAGCTGACCTCGGCGCAGCGGGCCGCGAAGTCCTGCATGACCTGCATGCCGATTTCGCTATGGGTGATCTGGCGGCCACGGAAACGGATGGACACCTTCACCTTATCGCCACCCTGAAGGAACTTCTGCGCCATTTTCGCCTTCGTGAGAACGTCGTTCTCCTCGATGGTGGCGGACAGCTGAACCTCCTTGGTTTCGACGACCCGCTGATTCTTCCGGTTTTCGCGTTCGCGCCGCGACTGTTCGTAGCGGTACTTGTCATAGTCCAGCAGTTTGCAGACCGGCGGTTTTGCCGTGGGCTGGATTTTGGCGAGGTCGAGGCCGCGCTCTTCCGCCAGCTCCATCGCCTTGGCTGTTGGCATGACGCCGAGCTGTTCGCCGTTTTCGTCAATCAGGCGGACTTCCCGGTCGCGGATTTCCTCATTGATCATCAGATCGAGTGCTATGTCCATACACCTCCCAATTTTCGTTGAAGCCAGCGTTTTCTGCTCCATACCACAGAAAAAGCGGCGGGTGACTCCACCCGTCGCTGACATGCAGTTTGCGCCTTTTTCGGCGGTCAATCCGCCTGAAAGGGAAAAAGCCTGTGAACCCGGCAACATACGCCGCGCAAGGTGAGAGACGGGCAAGCCTCTGCTTCAAACGTGGATATTGTAGCACAGGAAAAGCGGTTTGTCAAGGGGGATTGGGCGGATTTTTTGCGTGAAGCCGGAGTTTTTTCCGCGAAAACGGGCGCAGACCGCCCGCTGGGGAAGTCTGCGCCCACTGATTTTACTCGGTGTACGGCGTGCCGTGCGGGATGCCCTGCTTCTCCGCCCACTGCCACGCGTAGCTGCCGACGTTGGCGAAGATGACGACATCCGGCGTGTTCTCGAACGCGTCCTCCGCGATGTAGGACACGGAGTCCGGCAGGGTGATGCACTTCAGGTTCGCGCAGTCCGCGAAGGCGCGCGTGCCAATGACTTGCAGTCCATCCGGCGCAACGACCGACTGAATCGTGCTGTTGCCCACGAACGCCTCGTCATCCACATAGAACGTCGACGCGGGCAGCTTCACCTGCGGCAGCCCGATGCCCGTGAACTGCTCGGTGATGAAGCCCTGAATGTGGATGTCCAAAGCATCAGCATACGCATACCAGCTGCCGTCGAAGGACGCAGCCACGCCAAGTTCCGTGCCGGTGCCCGACGGTTCATTGTAGCCCCACTGGCTGTACTGGACATTCGTGCCGTCCAGCCACTTCCACGAGCCGCTTGTGTTGCTTGCGCCAATCCACGCCTTGTCAATGGTCGAAGTTGCGTTCAGTAACTGCTCGATGATGGCTTGTTCCGCGTCGTTGTGGACGATGGCAAGGTGCTTTCTGACGGCTGTGCCATCGTTAAAGTCTATGCCGTCCGAGAACCAGCTGCTTGCACCGCCCCAGCTGTTGTAGCCGCCGTAAAGCGTGTAGGTGATACCGTTGCGGGAAATGCTTCGTCCAGTGTAGCTGCACTCCCCATAGACGGTGGTGTAGTTCACGCCGTCGTTCAGCCTGACCCAGCCGCCATCCGCCATTTCCTCGTAGTCCTTTGATGCGTAAATGCGCGTCCAGATCTTGCCCTTCGCATCGGTATAGGTTTCATCCACGCCAAACCAGAAGTACGCATCGCGATCCATGTGCTTGACGAGGGCAGCCGCGTCATTCGGGGCTGCCAGCACATCCACGCCATCTTCCGCCATCACATAGGCGGGCATCCAGCCCGACTGGCAGTAGACAAGCGGAATCGCCGCTGATTTGCTCCCTGCGTGCGCCGCGGAGAGGTCGGTATAGCCCAGTTCCTTGCCCGTGTCATCCGCCACAGGCGCCCAGAAGTAGCCGTTCTGGTCTTGGCGCGTGTTGTTCACGTCCACTTGGAAACGGCTGCGGGATGTGTACGTCTTGACAATCGTGTCATCCACATTCTGCGTCTTGTAGACATACACCGTGCTGCCCGGATTCGCAAAGTAGTCGTACCAAACGGGGGTCTGCTTCACTTGCTCGACGTAGCTGTTCGCAGCAATCACCCAGCCGTAGAGATAGGTGCCGTCGGACTGCTTGTAGCGTGCGTATGCCCAGTCGTTGCCGAAGCGCGGGTCGCGCAGCTTGTGGCTGACGTCCAGCTCCAGAGTGGTGCCTTTGCTCAGCGTTTTCAGCACGCCCGTATCGCACCAAGTGTTCGGGAAGGTGCGCACGTAGAGGCTGCTGAGTGCTTTATACTGCGTCCACGCGGGTTCATCGGGTTCAAGGTCGGGGACGATAGCGGTCTTATCGCCGATGTTGCAGTAGAGAATCGAGCCGTCCGACATCAGCACAGGCGCAAAGAAGTACTTCTTATTGCTGTCCATTGCGACGTTCAGCAGGTCGATGGTCAGGTAATCACCCACCGCCGTCGTGGTCGCGACAGCGCCGGAAATGCTCTGCGACTTGCGAATGTTGAGCTTCGCCTTCGTGCGGTAGGTGAACCACGCGCGCGGCGTTTCCTCCACCTCGACGATGAAGCTGTCAACGTAGGGGTTCGCGCAGTCGCGGTAGGTGAACCATCCCTCATAATCGCCCTTGATTGCCAGCGCGGTATGGCTGCTGGTCGGCGTCGCGCTCGACGAGCCCCAATTCTGATAGCTCATCGTGTTGTTATTCAGCCACGTCCAGCCATTGCCTGCGCCATTCGCGTGGCCGCCCGTCCACGCTGTGCCGCCGTATGCGCTCATGATGGTCGAATGCAGCATGGCATCTTCCTGCGCATTGTCAATCACGACGAGATGTCCGCCCATAGACGCCGCGTACTGCGCCGCCTGCGCCCACGAGACATTGCCGCGGCAGAACGTGTAGACGCTGGCTCCGCTGCGCACAGAGATGACTTCCTCAATGCTGTCGTCAACCTGCGTCAGCGGCTCGTTGACATTCGTCACATCAAACCAGCCTGCAACGAAATCATCCCCATGCCCGCGCATGAAGGTGTACTGCTTGCCGTTTTCGGTGATGGTGACGCGTTCGTTCCTGTCCAGCCAGATGATTTCGCCTTGGTCGTAGCTGCTGAGTTCTGGCAATTCAAACGTGGTAGGATAGTGAATCGACTTTGCTCCAGTTGCATTCGTTACTTCGTAGCGTTCCCAGTCGCCTTCGCGGTCAATGCCGCAGGGAGTAGGCGGGCCCGCAAGCACCTCGATATATCCTTCAATCGTCTTTCCATTCTTTGTATATCGGCAAGGTGCCCAATAGCTGTTAACGCCTGAAGCATCGTAAAACACCATGTTGGCAACATCTATCTGGAACACGCCGTCGGCACTGGTAAGCTCGTCGATTTTATTCTCATAATGCGGCGCAGCATACACGACGATTCCACCATTTTCGTCAATGATGTAGTCGGAATAGTGGGCAGAGTTTCCGATTTTATCCTGTTTCTGCATGTAGTTGCTGTCGCTCTCGATGCACCAGCCGTAAACGTACGAACCATCGGACTGCTTGTAGCGCGCATATGCCCATGTATCGCCGTATTTCGGCTCGCGCATTGTGTGATTGAGGTCAAGTTCAACCGTATCATTCGTTGGAATCTTTGTGACGATGTTTGTTGTCGGATAAGAGTTAGCGAAAGAGCGGATGTTCACGCCGTTTTTCCAAACAACCTTATACTTCCACCAGTCGTTTCCGCTCGGCGCACGCATCGGGCGAATCACCGACTGGTCGCTGATGTCGCAGTAGACTACCTCATCATCGTTCACCTGCACCGGCGCATACCAGTACGTCTTGCTGTTCACGACTGCCTTGGTCACATGCAGCAGGTCAATCTGCAATTCCGTCCCTGCAAAAATCGTTCCATAGAGGTTGTTGCTGCTGTACGTCGGGGTTGTGCGCAGTTCGATGTTCTTCTGCGTTTCGTAGGGATACCATTCGCGCGCAATAGGCACATTACTATCAACATTGACAGTAAAGCTCGTCTGTACTGCGTCCGCGCGTGTACGTTTGTCGTCCGCATACGCATACGCCGTGATGGTTGCCGTGCCTTCCCCGACACTCGTCAGCGTTCCCCTGAAGCAATCGACCGTCACCACCTTGCTGTTGCTGCTCTTCCAGTACAGACATGTATAGCCAGGCGCAATTTGGAAGCGATAGTTGTAATAGCTATAGATACCATCCTGCGGATTCCAGAATGCATTGGAAGGCGTGACACTGACTTCCGGCTGGAGCGTATCACCCACGCCGATGGTAATCACGCTATCGTTGAGATACCCAAATTCGTTCGACGAAAGCGAAATTCCCGTGACCGCAACCGGAGCGCGCATCGTACCAACCTTGCTCCAGTCTGGATGATAATAGCCAAAAATGGCATTGTAAAATCGTCTCTTGTCTGCAGTCTCCTCCCATTGGGTGCCATAGTATGATGTAAAATCAGTTTTTCGAACACTCTCACTCCAGCTGCCGCTCACAACAGTGGCTCTTTTTTTCTTTGCATCATAGTTCGTCACAATGCCCACATGATTACCAATACTTTTAATTTCCTTCGACGTCGAACTATCCCAGTATTGGCACCATACTGCAATGTCACCTACTTGCGGCACATAGCCACCGTTCTTTGCATCGTTATCATACTGCTGCTGGTAATTCGGTAACGAGTTTTTTTGCCCTTAGGTGGATCATATGTATATTGACTTGGATTGATAATCGGGTGGAAACGGTCGGCATTCTTCTCACCCGCTTCAGGGCAAAATGCGCCAACGTTAGCCCAATTGGGAATAACGCTCGTTGGAATGCCACACCGATTCGCGATGACGGACACAAACACCGCACACCACGCACCAGTGTTGGAGAAAACCGTGTAATTCTTCCCGTAAATCTCCTGTCCAAATGCTAATTCATCCTTTTGGAACAGCATCGCCGCCTGTGCGAACTGTTTCCCCTTATCCGTCGCCGCCAGTGCCTTCCCTTCCCCCAGCGGCGTCCAGCCAAACATCAGCGCCGCCGCAATCAGCAGTGCTGATAGGATTCGTTTGCTTCCATTGAGCCAACTCGTTTTCATGGTTTCTCTCCTCCCCTATTCGTCCGGCTACACGCATTGCTGCGGACAGCATCCACCAGAGGCGCTGCACCGATGCTGTTTATATGTAAATTATACCTGACAAAAATCAACATGTCAAGAGTGACCAGCATAAATATGGCAATTTAGTGGATAAAATGACAGTGTTCGTTCGCGCGGCATGTCATTGCGCCATGTAACCTGTTTTTTCTTGCGGTTACACGGTTTTCTTACACATAAAATAACGCTGTTTTTTTGAACCGCAAGTATATCGTTTTCGGCTAAAAACAGACGCGAATGGACAGGGTCTTTTGTGAAAAGCCACCGCCATCTTTCCTGAAATTTCCTGAAAACTTTCGGAATCACGCGGAATATCGAAAGAATTTCGAAAAACCGATGTAACTTCGTTTCAATTAACCCATGTGTGTGGTATGATTAGTGCATCAGATGACACCGAAACGTACATCTAAGCGCATCGGGGCTGCTGATGAGGTTCCCCTCCCCCTCATAATGGGAAATTTCATGCAACAAAGGAGGCTGCAAGGGATGGCTCGGAAGTATATGAAAATTGCCATGGTCGGACAGAAGCGCGTACCGTCCCATGATGGCGGCATCGAGGTTGTGGTGGGCGAACTGGCCAAGCGCATGGTGGCGCAGGGGCATTCCGTGACGTGCTATAACCGAACCGACAAGCAGCAGCCGCAGCCCGAAAATTTCAACGGCATCAGCCTGAAGTATGTACCGACCATCCAGAAGAAGGGGCTGGCGGCGGTTTCCGCAAGTTTCTTCGGCTGCCTTTGCGCGGCGGTGGGCAATTATGACGTGGTGCATGTGCACGCGGAAGGCCCGGCGCTGTTCTGCTGGCTGCCGAAGCTGATGGGCAAGCGCGTTATCGTAACGGTACACGGGCTGGACTGGACGCGCGCGAAATGGCAAAACGGCATTGCGTCCAAGTGCATCAGGCTGGGCGAAAAGATGGCGGTGCGCCACGCGGATGAGCTGATTGTGCTGAGCCACGGCATGCAGCAGTATTTTGCGGACACCTATGGGCGCGAGACGCTGCTGATTCCCAACGGCGTGCCGAGCTACCAGCCGTGCGCACCGGAGCTGATTCGCCAGTACGGGCTGGAAAAGGACAACTACATCCTCTATCTGGGACGCATCGTGCCGGAAAAGGGCGAACACTACCTGATTGAGGCGTACAAGCATCTGCCGACGGACAAGAAGCTGGTCATTGCGGGCGGCGCGTCCGACTCGCAGGAATATTTCGACGAGCTGCGCGAAATGGCAAAGGACGACGACCGCGTGATATTCCCCGGCTTTGTGCAGGGGCAGCTGCTGGCGGAATTGTACAGCAACGCTTACACCTACGTCCTGCCCAGTGACGTCGAGGGGATGCCCCTTTCGCTGATGGAGGCGATGAGCTACGGCTGCTGCGTGCTGACAAGCGACATCGACGAGTGCGCGTCCGTCGTTCAGGAGCACGGCGTGACCTTCCGCCGCGGCGATATCGACGATTTGCGCGCAAAGCTGGCGGATTTGCTGGCGAATCCGGCGAAGGTGGCAAAGTACAAGGCGGAAGCGCCGGATTACATCTGCCATTCGCACAACTGGGACACGGTGACGCAGCGGACGCTGGCGGTCTATCGCGGGGCTGTACCGCAGGAAGAGCCGCATCGGGATTTGCTGCCGGCAGCGCTGGCGGCTGAGCTGGCAAAGCGCGAGCAGCTGGTGCACGGCAAATAAAAAATCAGCATATATAAAGGAAGCGACTGCGACGGGCGCTTCCTTTTTTCATGCATCCGCGCCTCCCCGGCTTGCTTTTTTGGCGATTGTGCTGTACAATAGGAAGATGGATGAGCCTACACAAGGAGGTGAGGACAGCATGTACGGCAAAGCCAAAGTCGGCAGGCCCGATTGGTACATGATGGGCGCTTGTATCGTATTCGCTTTGACATTTAGCCTGCGCAGCGTGCCGCTGGCGGTGCTTCTGCTGCTGTTCATGCCCTTTTCGCTGCTCTCCCTCACGGGGGAACTGCCCCTGCCGACCCGCAACGCGCCAATCTTCCAGGCAGTGCTCTGCATCAGCATCCCGCTGCTCGTCATCGGCGCATTTTCCTCTCTGCTGCTCCTCCTGCCGAAGCTGCTCATTCCGTCCGCCTGCGTCTGGCTCTTCGGCGGCGCGCTAATGCTGTTCCTGCCGCCCGGCGCCTTCCGCAAATCGCGCATGGCAATGTATTGGGCGGTGATTTGCTTCGCCGCCGTCGTCGCGCTGCTGATAATGCTCCTTCAGCGCTATCAGGCGTACGGCGACCTGTATGAGGGCTTGTCCTATGACATCCTGCGTGTCATGATGAACGCGCGGACGCGCCCGCAGGTGCTGTATTCCGCGTATGTGTCCGGGCTGGCGGCGCTGGATGCAAAACGCACGGCGGCGCTGGAAAGTCTCGCGGCGCTGACGGGCGGAAACGTGCTGCCGTGGCTGTCCGAGGATGTACTGCAGCAGCTGGAATGGAGCCTGCGCGCAACGATTGAGGTAACGCTGCCATCCATCATGCCTGACCTGCTGGTCAAAGGAATCATGGCGTTCTCGCTGGGGATGCTGCTGTGCTGGCGCAAATTTCCCGATGCGGAGGACACGCCGACCACCGACCGCTGGTTCATGCCCACCCCGCTGGGCATCAGCATGGCGGTGCTGCTGCTTCTGAGTGCGGCGCAGCTGTTTACAACGAACGCGACGGTTGCGCTGGCGGCTTCGCTGCTGGGCAGTGTGGCGTTCTGGAGCTTCGCGGTGCAGGGCGTTTCGGCGCAGAATTTCGCCATGCTACGCGCGGGTGCAACGCGCGGCCGCCGCTGGTTCCTAACCATCCTGATGGTGCTGTTCGTGCCGATTCTGCCGATGTTCGCGGGCTGCGTTGACCAAATCCGCGACCCGCGCGGACTGCGCGACGATCGCCATCAGAAAGACGATGATTTTCCTGATTTTTAAGATTTAAGGAGGATACAGATTATGAAGGTTATTTTGCTGGAAGATGTGAAGGGTGTCGGCAAGAAGGATCAGATTGTGAATGCGGCGGATGGCTACGCGCGCAACTTCCTGTTCCCCAAGAAGCTGGCGGTGGAAGCGACCCCCGGCGCGATGAAGGGCGTTGAGAAAATGCGCAAGGCGGAAGCCGAACGCGAGGCCCAGCGCCGTGCCGACGCGACGGCACAGGCGGACGCCCTGCGCGGCAAGGTCATCAGCATGTCGGTGAAGTGCGGCGCGCAGGGGCGGCTGTACGGCTCGATTACGAGCGCAGAAGTTGCCGAGCAGCTGAAGGCGCAGCACGGCGTTGCGGTGGACAAGCGCGACATCAAGTGCGAGAACATCCGCGCCGTCGGCGATGTGGAGATTGAGGTTCGCCTGTACAAGGACATCTCCGCGAAGATGGTTGTGCATGTGGAAGCGGCGGCGGTGAAGTAAGGCAGTCACCGCCGGGGGGCTGTCCTCCCGGTCTGCCGGAAGGTTTTCTTCCTATTATAATATAATGGATTTTGTTTGCAGCGGGGGTTTCGCCTCTGCGGAGGCGAGGAGGGGGCTTTCCGATCGCCCCCTCCACCCCTTCGGGTGCACACTTCCATGCTACTTGATTTGTATTGGAAGTTTTTTAGTTAGTGAACCTTTTCGCCCCCCAACTAACATAACCCAACCAGTAACATGGGCGTGCACGCGAAGGAGTCCAGAGGGCGACCGCGGACTTCGTCCGTTTCCATTGCCCTCTGGAAGCTGCACGCGAAACCTGTATGCAGAGGTCACCAACTCAATCGCGCGAAAGGGAGTCCAGAGGGTCGAAGACCCTTTGGCGG
>ONZV01000283.1_pt1 | contig 41364 bp, 37 predicted proteins | sample 1671561 | NCBI WGS metagenome assembly ONZV01 (sample SAMN06348169, study PRJEB24527) | human gut metagenome | reverse complement strand
ATTATAAAGGACACAATTCGATCGCAGCACCTGAGATTACGCTTGTTTATGCGGAAAATCAGGTTGAGGATTATCCGACGACAAAGGGCGCTTACGGATTTGCACGCCTTGTTAATGAAAGAACGAACGGAAGAATTAAGATTGTTGTAAAATGCAATGGAGAACTGGGGGACGAAAAGTCAGTTATTAAACAGCTAAAGTTTGGAGGAATTGATTTTTCGAGAGTGTCTATATCTTCAATATTTGACGATGTTCCTGAATTAAAAGTAATCCAGATGCCATTTTTATATTCAAATGCACAGGAAATGTGGGCTGTATTAAATGGAGAGGACGGCAGGCAGTTTATAGATGCAATTGAAGAAAGTAATCTTGGTGTAAAGACATTATCCTGGTATGATGCAGGAGCCAGAAGCTTTTATTCTGTAAAACCTGTTACAGCAATACAGGATTTGTATGGTTTCAACCTAAGAGTACAGGAATCAGAACTTATGTCTGAAACGGTAGAATTATTTGGAGCGAATCCGGTAAAAATGACCTATTCAGAAGTTTATAAGGGACTTCAGACAGGTAAAATAGATGGCGCAGAAAATAGTCTTGTATCGTATATATATTCCAAATATTATGAACAGGCAAAATACTGTATACTTGATGAACATACAAGAATTCCGGAGGTACAGATTGTATCGGAGTATACATGGAATAAGCTGGCAGAGGAAGATAGAAGGATAATATCAGAGTGTGCTAAAGAATCAGCTGTTTATGAAAGAGATATCTGGAAAAATACCGAGGAGGAAGCTGTAAAGACCATTGAAGATAAAGATATCACCGTAATTGAAGTCAGTGAAGAAGAAAGGCAGAAGTTAAGAGAAAGTTTACAGCCGATATATGATAAATATTGTTCAGATTATATGGATATCATTGAGAAAATTGAAAAAAATCAGGAGTAAATATGTCGTTAAAAAGAAAAATACAGTATGTATACACAATAAGCAGTGCTGTGATTGCAGCTGCACTTGTACTGGGAATATTGCTATCCATCAAAGGAATGAATATGCTGACGGATACACTGGATAATAATGATAAGGCTCTGGAATTATATAGAGCCGTAACAAAGGAAGGGAATGCATTAAAACTGTATTTTGCGGCAATATTTATTGTCCTTTTACTTGTAACTTATATACCAGCGATTTCGTTATGGCTTCCAGGATTGTTAGGTTATGTAAAATAGTGTTTATGTAAAATATACCCATTCACAGAGTTCATATAATCTGTGAATGGGTATATTTTTTATATGGGAATTTTCAATAATTTAAAATAAATTCTTTTTAAACATGCGAATAAATGTTTTCCACAAGGGACAAGGCGCGGAAATTGTGATATGATAAGTATAGAAAATCTTGTAATTTGGCAATAAGCCGGCTTAGAATTGGGGGTTCATATGATAAACAGACAAAAGCTGTCCGCGGCGCTTGAGGAATATAAAAAAGATTTTGATAGTGAGTGGGAGGACGAAAAATATAAGTGGCAGGCAGTAAAATGCTTTCAGGATAACTGGGATATTCATGCAGTGGATTTTGCGGCAATGCTTGCAAAATCACTGGAAAAAACGGCGAATCTGTTGGCATCAATGAATAATTTTCCGAAAAAAATGATACTACAGTACGCAGGGGAAGAAGCGGAAACGGTCAGGGCGATGTTTCTGCGCCTTTATGATGAATCCAAGGAAGTGACAGGACGCATTTTGCGGTTCCAGTCCGATGCTCAGGAACTTTGTGAACGTTTATCGCCGGGATATGTGCACTATCAGCGTCCTATGGCAATTACGGCATATCTGTGGCTCAGATACCCGCAAAAATATGAAATGTATAAATACAGTGTCAGTAAGGCGGCGGCAGAATATCTTGAAAATCCGTATAAGCCGGTAAAAGGACATACCGAGGAAAACATCAAAGAAAATACTAAAATGATTGATGAGATTCAAAGGGCTGTAATACAGGATACGGAACTGACGGCGATGTATGAAGCGAAGCTTGATACAGAGTGCTGCCCGGACAAAAGTTACAGAATGATTGCCGCAGATGTTTTATACTATATAGCAGGCAGGCTTTCCAGAAAGGAAAAGCAGGCACAGGAAAAATGGATTGGTACAGATTATAATCCGGGGATATCAGCAGAAAAATGGGAAGAATTGTTTGAAAATGAGAAAATTTTTAATCAGACGAGCTGGGAAATTTTATACCGTTTTTTGGATTACGGCGGCATGGCAACGTGTAAGCAGCTTGCGGTTCAATACGGGGAAACAGCCAATTTTTATAACAGCGGGGCAACGGCACTGGCAAAAAGAGTGTCAGAGTATCTGAATCTGGATACAGAACAAAAGGAAAAAGACGGGACAAAGCGGTACTGGACAATCCTTTTTGTCGGAAGAAATGCGGAAAACAGCGAGGACGGTGTCTTTGTCTGGAAACTGCGTGACGAATTAAAGGCAGCACTTAGAAATGTGGATTTTTCAGACACGCAGTTATATGCGGAACGCTCCGATATGGATACAAACGGTACCAACTACTGGTGGCTCAATGCCAATCCGAAAATCTGGAGCTTTGCGGACATTGATGTGGGTGAAGAACAAAATTACACCATGTACAACGAGAACGGCAATAAGAAAAGAATTTTTCAAAATTTTCTGGCGGCAAAGGAGGGCGATGTTATTATCGGATATGAGTCGTATCCGGTCAAAAAAATCGTTGCACTGTGCAGGATTACAAAATGCAATGATGGCGAAAATCTGTATTTTGAAAAAACGCAAGAACTGACGGCACCGATTGATTATGCAGTGTTGAAAGAAGCACCGCAGCTTGAAAAAATGGAATATTTTATGAATCCGCAGGGAAGCTTATTTAAGCTGACAAAGGGAGAATACCATTTTATTATGGATATAATCCGTGAGGAGAATCAGAAAAATCCGATTGCCGTCGGTGAAAAATTCACACCATATACCAAGGACGAATTTTTGTCAGAGGTTTATATGACATCGGAAAAATATGATGCTTTAAAAGGACTGCTGTATAACAAAAAGAATATTATTCTGCAGGGTGCACCGGGGGTCGGAAAAACATTTGCGGCGAAAAGACTGGCATATTCGGTCATGGGTGAAAAAGACGATTCAAGAGTGGAACTGATACAGTTTCATCAGAATTATTCCTATGAAGATTTTATTATGGGCTATAAGCCGTCAGGACAGGGGTATGAACTGCAGACAGGCATTTTTTATAAATTTTGTCAGAAGGCGGCAAATAATCCGGAAAAACCGTACTTTTTCATTATTGATGAAATTAACCGTGGCAATATGAGTAAGATTTTCGGGGAACTGCTCATGCTGATTGAAAAGGATTACAGAGGGAAAAAGCTGATACTGGCATACAGCGGCAAGCCGTTTTCTGTGCCGAAAAACATTTATATTATAGGTATGATGAATACGGCGGACCGCAGCCTGGCACTGATTGATTATGCACTCAGGAGAAGATTCAGCTTTTTTGCGATGGAGCCGGGTTTTCAGACGGAGGGCTTTCAGGCATATATGAAAAAGCTTGACAACGACACTTTTACGGCATTGATTGAAAAGATACAGGAGTTAAACCGCGAGATTACAAAAGATGCGTCACTGGGGGCAGGCTTTTGTATCGGACACAGCTATTTCTGCGGACAGGAGGAGTGCAGTCAGGTATGGATGCAGTTGGTGGTGGAGTATGACATTTTACCAATGCTTGAAGAATACTGGTTTGATGAGCCGTCTAAAATTCAGAAATGGCAGAATGTGTTAAGAGGGGTATTCAATGACGAATGATAAGGGCATTTTAATCAAAAATATTTATTATATGCTGACTTATGCGTTCCAGACCCTGCGGCGGTCTGATTTTGACACGGTAGCGGCGGAGAAATTTGAAAATATCCACGACCTGTTTGCCGCAATTCTGGGAAAGGGCGTGGCATATCAGCTAAAGCAGGGATTATACAAAGAGTATATCCTGCAAACAGAGGAACGGACAGCACTCCGGGGAAAGTTAAATCTACAGGAAACGATGAAAAACCGGATACGCCAGCGGCAGAAGCTGTTCTGTGAGTATAATGAACTCTCGGAAAATAACCTGCTTAATCAGAGTTTAAAAACAACCATGCTCATACTGCTTCGCCATGGAAATGTAAAGCCGCAGAGAAAGGCACTGTTAAAAAAGAATCTGCTGTTATTTGAAAATGTGGATACCGTTTCTATAAAGCAGGTCCGTTTGGAAAAACTGCGGTATCAGCGGAATAACCAGAATTACAGAATGTTAATAAATATCTGTTATCTGGTAGCAGACGGACTGCTCCTTTCAACGGAAAAAGGAGAGGTAAAGCTGGCGGAATTTTTGGATGAACAGGCGCTGCACCGTTTGTATGAAAAATTTATTTTGGAATATTACCGGTACCATCACCCGGAATACCGGGCGAATCCCGATGTGATTCCGTGGAATGTTGATGACGGTGTGACAGCACATCTTCCGAATATGAACACGGATATTACATTAAAATCAGGGGAAAAGACCTTGATTATCGATGCAAAATATTATGCCCATACGATGCAGACGGTGTATGATATAGAAAAAATCCGCTCAGATCACCTGTATCAGATATTTGCATATGTAAAAAATCTTGATAAAGAAAATACAGGGACGGTGGCGGGGATGATTTTATATGCAAAGACACAGGAGGAAATAATACCGGGGAATCGGTACGTAATGGGCGGTAATATTATCTGGGTGCGGACACTGGATTTGAATCAGCCGTTTACACAGATTGCGGGACAGCTTGAAAAAATCGCAGAGGATTATTTTGGGGAAAATGTAATGGAACAGAATGCAGATTCCATAATAAGGAGGTAGAACAGATGCAGTATTTTAAGTTACAAATCGGATGTATGCTGATCGTGCTTTACGTGGCATTTATTTATATCCGTGAGAAGTATGAATATAAAGTAAAGCAGAAAGAGCCGGTATTTGAACTGCTTTTGATTACGGGAATCCTAAGCATTGTATTTGACGGGGCAACGGCATATACCGTAAATTATCTTGATAAAGTGCCTGGGCTTGTCAATGCTGTGCTTCATGCCTGCTTTTTGTGCGGACTGGATACACTGTCATTTGTAATATTTTTATATATGTACGATATAACAAGAGGAGTGCCAAAAAGCAGAAAAATAAAGACATTAATCATACTGCCGCTGGCAATATGCATTGCAGTAGTGATTCTGTTTATGCCACAGCTGGAGTACCGTTCCGGCAGAATTACCAATTATTCCATGGGAATTTCTGCGTATACCTGTTTTATTATGGTCGCTGTTTATATGCTGGGAACGGTCATTCTTCTGGTAAAAGGCTGGAGAAATATGGGACATCATAAGCTGATTACGCTGACGACCTGTATTGCGGCGGCAAATGTGGTGACGATTTATCAGATGATTTATCCTGAATCGCTCATATCCTGTCTGGTGCCGACATTTGTCATTATCGGTTCTTATCTGAATGTTGAAAATCCGCTGTTTACAAAGCTGCAGGCGCACAACCGTGAAATGGTCATGGGCTTTGCAACATTGGTGGAAAACAGGGATGGCAGTACAGGAGGGCATATCCGCAGAACAACGACATATGTAAAGCTTCTGGCAGAAGAACTGCAGAAAAGGGGAATGTATAAAGAACAGCTGACACAGGATTACATAGAAAATCTTACCATAGCCGCGCCAATGCACGATGTTGGAAAGATTGCCATACCGGATGCTATTTTACAAAAACCGGGCAGGCTCACAGATGAAGAATTTGCCATTATGAGAACGCATACGGAAAAAGGCGGAGAAATCATAAAAGAAACGTTTGGACATATCGGTGACGGTGAATATGAAAAAATGGCATATGAGGTTGCAAGGTATCATCATGAAAAATGGAATGGAAAAGGGTATCCGCAGGGGATGGCCGGAGAGGATATTCCGTTATGTGCAAGGATTATGTCGGTAGCAGATGTATTTGATGCGGTTTCCGCCAAAAGATGTTACAGGGATGCGATGCCGTTAGAACAGTGCTTTGAGATTATTGAAAAGGGCAGCGGACAGGATTTTGACCCTGACATTGCGGAAGTATTTCTGGATATGAGAGAACGGATTGGGCAGGTAGTGGGGGCAATCTGATGGATTCACGCATGGATAATAACTGTACTGCTTTTTTGGAGTTCTAATATTGACATGGATTGGCAGCCGGTTGTATGCTTATAAATATCAGAAAACAGACATAGATATTTGCAAACAGAAATAAAAGGACAGGTTATACGATGAACGGATTTGATAAAATGAATAAAAAACTGCTGGCTTCACAGGTAGAAGATGCATTAATGGACGATATTTTAAATAAGCCGGTTCCGATTGGGGAAAAAATCCCGAATGAATATGAACTGGCAGAAATGTACGGTGTAGGGAGAAGCACAATCCGTGAAACAGTAAAAAGTCTGGTATCCAAGGGCATTTTAGAGGTGCGGCAGGGTTCGGGAACGTATGTTATCGGAACAGATACACTGGAAAATGATCCACTGGGTTTTTCTAAATATGAAGATAAGTATAAGCTGGCACTGGAGCTGTTTGAAGTCCGCTTAATGCTGGAACCGGAGATTGCTGCGCTCGCCGCCCAGAAAGCGACAGAGCAGGATAAAGAAGAAATTGTGCGGCTGTGTGATGAGGTGGAGAATTTCTATCGTGCCGGAAAAAATCATACAAAAAAAGATCAGGCATTTCATGCGGCGATTGCAAAGGCAAGTGGTAACAGTGTGGTAGAGTCACTGATGCCGACAATTCACACGGCGATTATTACATTCGTCAATCTGACCTATCACAAGCTGATGGAAGAAACAATCCAGACACACAGGGCGGTTACGGAAGCAATTGTGCAGGGCGATTCAGTCGGCGCAAAATGTGCCATGATTATGCACCTGACCTATAACCGGCAGATGTTGGTGAAAATGATGCAGGAGCGCAAAGCAGGCAATAAAACAGACGATAATAAAGAATAATAAAAACAATAAATCGGTTGGTAAACAGCAGGGAAAACGAGAGGGAAAATTTGTAAAATACATCAGACAATTTATGCAGGCAATGTTAAAATATGGAATTATAAAATGAATAGTTGTGCAAAAATCACAAAAAAAAGACGGATTACAACGGTTAATCCGTCTTTTTTTAGTACAAAAAACGAAAATAAAATAAATACATCGGATGTATTGACATTTGTACAAACAAAATATAGAATAAAATCAACAAATACATCAGACGTCTTATGAATGTTATTCGTTGTTTTACACAACGCAATGCATTACTAATTAAAATGAAAGTTTCAAACAGGCGGAAAAGGTATGATGTTTTACGGAATACGGCTTCCGCGGAAATGGAGGGTATTATGGACCAAACAACAAGATTGATTCTCGCGGCGGTAGTGGGAATGATTTTACTGCTCGTTCTTATTATCAAATTTAAGATTCATGCAATGCTGTCAATTCTGATTGGCGCAATTACAATCGGTCTGATTGCAGGAATGCCGTTTTCACAGATTGTTACGGCAGTCAATGACGGTATCGGTAACACATTAAAGGGGATAGCCCTGTTAGTAGGTTTAGGAAGCATGTTCGGTGCAATTCTTGAAACGTCGGGCGGCGCACAGACACTTGCCGTTACAATGGTCAACAGGTTCGGTGATAAAAAAGCGGCATGGGCGCTGGGTATTACAGGACTGGTTATTGCAATGCCGGTATTCTTTGATGCAGGACTGATTATTCTGATTCCACTGGCATTTTCGCTGGCAAAAAGAACAAAACGTTCCACACTTTATTATGTTATTCCGTTATTGGCAGGACTTGCCGTAGGACATGCATTTATTCCACCGACACCGGGACCTGTACTGGTTGCAACGATGTTGGGCGTTGACCTTGGCTGGGTTATCCTTATTGGTATTGCCTGTGGTACGGTAGCAATGATTGTAGCCGGACCGGTATGGGGGTCTATCTGTGGAAAGAAATACATGGTTGAAGTACCGGAGCACATTCAGCAGCAGGAAGATATTGATGAATCAAAGCTTCCGAGCTTTGGACTGGTTGTAACCATTATTCTGATTCCGCTGGTACTGATTATTTTAGATTCTCTTGCAGGTGTAGTGGGATTTTTGACACCCGTGGCAGGCATTTTGGGATTTTTAGGCGAGCCGTTTGTGGCACTGCTGATTGCAACACTGGTTGCGATGTATTTCCTTGGAACAAGACACGGTTACACACTGGCAGAACTTGAAAAGATACTCACAAAATCTTTAGAGCCGACAGGTCTGATTCTTTTAGTAACAGCCTGCGGCGGTGTATTAAGATATATGCTTCAGTATTCAGGACTGGGCGATGTTATCGGAAATGCCGTTTCATCAGCCGCACTTCCGTTAGTTGTGGTAGCATTTATTGTTGCCGCACTCGTAAGAATCTGCGTAGGTTCTTCTACCGTAGCTATGACTATGGCAGCAGGCATTATTGCTGCAATGCCGGAAATTGCGACACTTTCACCGCTTTATCTTGCCTGCATTACCGCAGCAGTAGCCGGTGGCGCAACGGTCTGCTCACACTTTAACGATTCTGGTTTCTGGCTGGTACGTTCATTAGTCGGACTTGATGAAAAAACGACATTAAAGACATGGACCATTATGGAAACACTCGTTGGCGGAACAGGATTTTTAGTAGCACTGTTGATTTCATTCTTTGTATAACATGTAAAAACTAGCGATGGCGGTTTGGCTTTAAGCGGAAAAACCGCCATGCACGACAGATTTGTGCCGCAGGCATTACAAATCTGTTTGTATCGCAGAATTGAATAAATTCAGTTTGCGATTACTTTGACATTAAAATGCCTGCAGAAAAGAGGATTATTGTGAAAAATCACACTGAGGTGCTGATTTTTCACAGGGATATTTGTTTCTGAGCAAAAACAAATATCCCTGATTGCAGATGAGAAATCGCCTGCGCGAATTTCTCATCGCATCTTTACAACAAGTTGCTCAGAAAAGAGGATTATTATGGAATTAAAAAGTCAGGAAATGAGAAAACTTGCACCGGAGCTGGATCCGTTAAGAATCGGAACGGGCTGGAAGCGTGAAGATTTATCAAAACCACAGATATTTATAGAAAGTACGTATGGTGACAGTCATCCGGGAAGCGGTCATTTAAACATTTTAGTAGAAGAAGTACGAAAAGGTGTTGCACAAGCCGGCGGATTCGGTGCAAGATATTATGTAACAGATATCTGTGACGGCGAAAGCCAGGGCACGGACGGCATTAATTTCAGTCTTGCAAGCCGTGAAATGATTGCCAACATGATTGAAATTCAGGGCAACGCAACCGTATCTGATGCCGGTGTTTATCTGGCAAGCTGTGACAAGGGTATGCCGGGCAACCTTATGGGACTTGCGCGTGTCAACATTCCATCCGTAGTTGTTCCGGGCGGTACGATGAATGCAGGACCGGAAATGCTGACTTTAGAGCAGCTCGGTATGTACAGCGCAAAATATCAGCGCGGTGAGATTGACGAAGAAAAATTAGATTGGGCAAAATGTAATGCGTGTCCAAGCTGCGGTGCATGTTCCTTTATCGGAACGGCTTCTACAATGCAGATTATGGCAGAAGCACTTGGGCTTGCCCTTCCGGGAAGCGCACTCATGCCTGCTACAAGTCCGGATTTACTGGCATATGCAAGAGAAGCCGGAAAACAGGCAGTCAAACTCGCTTACATGGAAAATATGAAACCGTCCGATATTGTAACGATGGAAAGCTTTGAAAATGCAATCCTTGTGCATGCTGCAATTTCAGGCAGTACAAACTGTCTGCTTCATATTCCGGCACTGGCACATGAATTTGGAATAGAAATTACAGGCGATACATTTGACAGACTGCACCGCGGCGCGCATTACCTGCTTGATGTCCGTCCGGCAGGAAGATGGCCTGCTGAAACATTTTACTATGCAGGCGGCGTTCCGGCGATTATGGAAGAAATCAAGGAACATCTGCATTTGGATGTTATGACAGTAACAGGAAAGACACTCGGCGAGAATCTGGAAGATTTAAAGAAAAACGGATTTTATGAGCGCTGTGAAAAGTGGCTTGCACAGTTTAACGAACGGTACAACACCAACATCACCCGCAAAGATATCATACGTCCGTACGATGAAGCAATCGGCACGGAGGGCAGTATTGCAGTCTTAAAAGGAAATCTTGCACCAGAGGGCGCAGTCATTAAGCATACAGCGTGTCCGAAGGAAATGTTTAAGGCAGTTTTAAGAGCCAGACCATTTGACAGCGAAGAAGAATGTCTGGACGCAGTGCTTCATCACAAGGTACAGAAAGGTGATGCAGTCTTTATCCGTTACGAAGGCCCGAAGGGAAGCGGTATGCCGGAAATGTTTTATACCTCCGAGGCAATCAGCAGTGATAAAGAACTTGGAAAGAGTATTGCGCTGATTACAGACGGACGTTTCTCAGGCGCCTCAACCGGTCCTGTTATCGGACACTGCAGTCCGGAAGCCGTAGACGGCGGTCCGATTGCCCTCGTTGAAGAAGGCGATTTGATTGAAATTGACGTAGAAGCAAGAAAGTTAAATATTATCGGTATCCACGGCGTGAAAATGACCGAAGAAGAAGTGCAGGAAGTATTAAAACAGCGCCGCCTTGCATGGAAACCGAAAGAACGCAAGTACAAGAAAGGTGTACTGAGGCTGTTTAGTGAACTGGCAGCCAGTCCGATGAAAGGGGCTTATCTGGAATACGATAAGTAAAATCCTATCTTTTCCTAATATAAATGATGCAATCCGCAAGGCTGGGTATCCGGTCTTGCGGATTTGCCGTTGTATTGCATGATATAGCGAATAGGTATTTGATATTTACGGCGGACATTGGTATCATAGAAATATTACAGGATAAAATGCAATAAAAGGATAGGTGATAAACGTATGAAACCGCAAAGACAGATAAATCAGGAATATTTAACAGGGGAACGCCCTTTATTTGGGGAATCGGGGCTTCAAATTAACCATACTCTATTTGGGGAAGGCGAATCTCCGTTAAAGGAATGTCATCAGATTGAAATGGAAAACAGTATGTTTCAGTGGAAATATCCTTTATGGTACAGCAGTGATATTGAAGTCAAAGACAGTACATGGGCGGAAATGGCGCGCGCGGGCGTGTGGTATACCAACAACATTCATATCGAAAATGCGCTGATTGAAGCACCGAAGAATTTCCGCAGGTGTAACCAACTGAAGTTAGACAACGTATTTTTACCGAATGCCGCGGAAACGCTTTGGAATTGTAGTAACGTGACATTAAATCAGGTGTGTGCAAAGGGCGATTATTTTGCAATGAACTGTACGGATATGCAGATTAATGATTTTGAACTGGCTGGAAATTACTGCTTTGACGGTGCAAAAAATGTGGAAATCCACCATGCAAAAATGCTTTCCAAGGACGCGTTTTGGAACAGTGAAAATGTGACAGTGTACGATTCCTACATTTCCGGGGAATATCTGGGCTGGAATGCTAAGAATCTGACGCTTGTCAACTGTACAATTGAAAGTCTTCAGGGAATGTGTTACATTGAAAATCTGGTACTGAAAAATTGCAGACTGTTACACACAACGCTTGCATTTGAATATTCCACGGTAAACGCAGAGATTACGGGAAAAGCGGACAGCATTTTAAATCCGAAAGGCGGTACAATCCGCGCAGATGCAATCGGAACACTGATTTTAGAGCCGGATAAGATAAAGCCGGAGGATACGCAGATTATTTGTAAAAATGTAATGGAAAGGCGGGAAAAATTTTAAATGGAAAATTTATTTGATAAACCGGTAAAACGCAGAGGAACGGGCAGTTTAAAGTGGGACGTTGCCGAAAATGAACTGCCGATGTGGGTTGCCGACATGGATTTTGAAACAGCGCCGCCGGTAAAAGAAGCTATTTTAAAGCGGGCGGAGCACGGCGTGTTTGGCTACACGGACATTACACCGGAGTGGTATAGTGCCTATCAGAGCTGGTGGAAAGACCGCCACGGATTTGAAATTGAAAAGGAGTGGCTCATTTTTACAACGGGTGTCGTTCCGGCAATTTCAAGTATTGTAAGAAAAATGACAACGGTTGCGGAAAATGTGGTGGTTATGACACCGGTTTACAACATTTTCTTTAATTCCATATTAAATAACGGCAGAAATGTGCTGGAAAGCCGTTTAAAATATGAAAACGGCGCATATCAGATTGACTTTGATGATTTAGAGGAAAAACTTGCAAATCCGCAGACGTCCCTGTTGCTGCTGTGTAATCCGCATAATCCTGTCGGAAAAATCTGGGATAGGGAGGAACTTAAAAGAATCGGGGAATTATGCTGGAAACATCATGTACTGGTGCTTTCTGACGAAATCCACTGCGATATTACAGAGCCGGGCAAGAACTATAGTCCGTTTGCTTCGGTATCTGAAACGTGTAAAAATAACAGTATTACATGTGTTGCGGCGACAAAAGCATTTAATATTGCGGGAATCCAGACGGCGGCAGTGATTGTGCCGGATAAAACGATTCGTCACCGTGTCAGCCGCGGATTAAATACCGATGAAGTGGCAGAGCCCAATGTATTTGCATTGACCGCACCGATAGCGGCATTTACAAAGGGCGGGGCATGGCTGGACGAACTGCGTGCATATTTATGGGGAAACAGAAAGACAGCGGAAGCATTTATAAAGGAAGAAATTCCGCAGATTTCAGTTGTAGCGGCGGAAGCAACGTATCTGTTATGGATAGACTGCACACGCATTGCTAAAAAAGAAGACAACCTCTGCGCATTTATCCGCAGCCACAGCGGGCTGTATCTGTGTGACGGCGCGGAATACCGCAACGGCGACGGCTTTTTAAGAATGAATCTTGCCTGCCCGAAAACGCAGGTGGAAGACGGACTGCGCCGGTTGAAGGAGAGTGTGGAAGCGTATCAGAAGCGGTATGCAGGGTAAAAGGCCTGATTTGAAATAACGTGTTCATTCAATGCTTTACAGGCATGAAATGATATAAGGCATAACTATTGGATATGAAAAGCGGTTCTTTATATAATAAAGGAAGATAAAAAAACTTAAATAAACATAAAGAATTTGAACTTAAAGTCGACTTTAATGCTATCGTGAAATTGACAATGAAATATTCAAGAGAAGGTGGAGATTAGTTTCTGAGTGAAAACAAATCTCCCTGATTGCAGATGAGAAATCGCCTGCGCGAATTTCTCATCGCATTTTCGCGACAAAGTCGTTCAGAAATGGAGATTATTATGGGACACGTTACAAATCAATACTATGAAATCATGCAAAAGACAGGATTGGCTTCAATTGTAGCATTAACAACAAAGAAAAATTCGTTTCCGCAGGAAAAGGTCAATTATCTGCTGATTACCGGGCAGATGAAATATGACAGCAGTGAATATGCCACTTTAAAAGAAAAAATCCAAATGGCAGGATATGCGGTGATTCTAGTTGCAGAAGCAGCGCAGATTCAGATTGTAAATCGTCTGCTCTGGGAGTGTAGAAATGTGACAGCGGTGTATTATGCAGATTTAGAAAATCCATTTGAAATAGAAGAAAGCGTTACAAAAAAAGACCGGCTTCTATGGGGCGTGCAGGCAGACCATGCCGAAAATCAGGCGGTGATGTCAGGGTGGTGCAACAGTTCTAATAATCAGGAATTCAGCAATGAGGAACTAAAAGAATATGTGGCAAACAGCAGACATAAATTGGAGTCCTATCTGACACCGGACGCAAGAATACTGGAAGTTGGAATCGGCTCCGGAATGATTGCAATGCAGCTTGCGCCATGTTGTAAAACTTATTCAGGGTGTGATATTTCAAAAATAGTGCTGGATAAATTGGACGGAATGGCAAAAGAACGAAAAATGAATAATCTGCGGTTATATCCGTATGCAGCAGATGAGATTTATCATATACAGGAAAAATTTGATATTATTTTAATGAGTTCCGTGACAGAATATTTTAGCGGATATAATTATCTGCGGAAAGTTATAGAGCGTTGTATTGAGCAGATTGATGGAAAAGGGGTTATTTTATTTGCGGATATTTTTGATCTGGACAAAAAAGACAGTTACAGACAGTCCGTATATCAGTATGCAAAGGCACACCCGGGCGTGCGTTATAAAAGGGATTTTTCGCATGAATTATTTATTCCGCATGAATACTGGAAAGATATTGCCAACCAGTTTCCGCAGATTACAAAAACATTTATATCTGATAAAATCGGCAGATATAAAAATGAGATTAACCGGTTTCGTTATGATGTACTGTTTGAAGTCAATCATTCACGCCAATGGCAGGAAGAAGTGCCTCTGTATAAATATCAGTTCGGTATGTGTGACTTTTTAAATACAAATGAACGGGCGGTGTAATTTTTATAAATAGTTATCTGAACATGAAATGTGAAGAAAATAAGAAATTATCCTCATAAAATGTGATAAAAAATAGAAAGTACCCTCATAAAATGTGAAAGCGTATACATAGAGATAAAAATGTGGTATACTATGCGCAAGCTGTAAGCCGTGCCGGAAGAAAGTAAAACATTCTAGGACATTGTACGGCGAAAGGTAGTATATTATAAGCAGGAGGGAACGGACTGTGTATTTAAAAAGTAAGATTGATGATTTTCTTATACAGTGGAAAAATAATAAAGACCGCCTGCCGCTGATTATAAAAGAGGAATGCGTTATTATAGGACTAAATCAAGAGAAGCCTTATAAATAAAGGGTTTTGAATGATTTAAGTCCTATTTTTTTATGAAGTTATGAATTTTGGATTGACATATTTTCATATGACAGTTAATATAATATTAAAGACAGGCAACTTGAGTGTCTGCCAAGCGGCAAAGTAAGGTGTTGTGCCAGAGAGCAGTGCCTTATGAGCTTTATAAGGGTTTGACATTTACCACAATCTGGCTAGAGGTTAATCCTCGAAAGAAAATGTTAGAAAGGCTCTGCTTATGCAGAGCCTTTCTTAATCTAAGCAAGTAGTGGAGAATTGTAGTGAGGAATGTTTTAGATTGCATAAATGCATTTATTCCGCTATTGTCAACCGAATATGAGCTTGTGTTAGGGAGGAAAGGTGTTTCAGTTACATTAAGAATCTCATTTGATAAAAAAGATTGTTTTCATCTTATGGGGCTACAATATCTCGTAGACAGACCTGAATTTTTCCCAGAAGAAAAGATGGATTATTCAAAAAATCAAGCATCGTGGACACTTCTTTATAAGAAAAAGATTGATTTATCAACGGGGATAGAGAAAGTTCTTTACAATAGAATAAAATAATTTTTTACATAAGCCATTTGAACTAACAATTGTTAGATGCTTTTTTTATAAAATGTGAAAGCTGTAAACAGCAGGAGGAAAAATGCAAAACAGTTATTGTTATTTTAAAAATGAAAAATGTAAATACTTTCCGTGTCATAAAGTGGAAAAAGAGACAGATTTTAACTGCCTCTTTTGTTACTGTCCGTTAAATCAGTACGAAGACTGTCCGGGCAATCCGCACTTTATCGTACGTGAAAGCGGAAAGAAAATTAAAGACTGCACGTATTGTACCTTCCCGCACCAGCCGGAAAACTATGAAAAGGTTGTGCGGTTTTTGTCGGAGAAGATGAAGTAAGGGAAGAGGTGATAGACGTGAGTATATATGAATACGATGAAGAAGGACATATGAAAGTCGTCCGTGAGGAAGGCTTTCAGGAGGGACAGGCATCGGTGCTGTTACCAATGATAATAAAAAAGTCAAAAAGGGCAAGTCAGCAGAGCTAATAGCCTCCGAACTTGAAGAAGAAGTCTCTGTAATACAGCCGCTTTACGATGCAGTAGCAGCGGAGGCGCCGGAATATGATATGGAAAAAATCCGGCAGACCCTGTATGGAACATTTTGAATTGCAAATGAAATTACAAATGAAATTTCTTGCAATTCTATCAATTCTATGGAATAATAAACTCTGGATAAAATCCAGATGATAACGAAATAATCACTGTAAACGAAATGAAACTGTGCAGAAAACAGATTTGTGAAAACGCGCAGGCTTACATTTCAGGGAATCAAGTGAAATTCTTGAACAGTTCCGCTGCTGTGTACAGGGAGGCGGTATCCATAATGCCACTGGAGGAGGCTACTTTTAGCTGACCGAATCCGGGAAGGCGGGTATTGCTGTTAATCTGTGAGTCAGAAGACCGGTTTACAGGCAGAGTTTAAATAGTCGTTGCGAGAACAACAGACTATTGATTTTTATGCAGACAGACAGGTCTGCTCCTTTTCTGCGATCATATCGGAATCATCAAAACACTTCATGAAAAAGAAAAGGAGAAAACAAAATGAAGAAAAAAAGATTTCTTGCACTCATGCTTGTGTTTACGCTGCTTGCGGCAACGTTTACAATGGGTGGCTGCACAACAGGCAACAAAGCCAGCCAGACGAATAGCGAAAGCAGCTATGACGGACAGCTTGTATTTGACCATGCAATGGAATTACAGTATGCAAAGCTGTTTTCTGTAGAGTATTACAAGGGCGGTTATAAGCTGCTGACTATTACCAACAGAGATGAAGATACTGCGATTGTGGCAAAGCAGTCTAAGATTTTGCTCGTTCCGGAAGGAATGTCCACACCGTCAGGATTAGATGCGGATACACTGGTATTAAAGACACCGGTTACAAATCTGCTCGTATCTTCAACACCGGTAACATCCCTGATGAATGCAAGCAACTGTCTTTCTAATATCAGCCAGGTAACTTATGATAAGGATTCATGGTACATTGACGGCGTAAAGAAAGCGTTTGATGACGGAAAGCTTACTTACGTAGGCGACTACAAAGCACCGGATTATGAAACAATTATTGCAGGCGCACCTACACTTGCTATATATTCAACCATGCTAACCAGCAAACCGGATGTAGCAGAAAAATTTAAGGAACTGGGGATTAATTACATTTTAGACCAGTCTACCTATGAAGAAAATCCGCTCGGACGTGTAGAATGGGCAAAATTCTATGCGGCACTCTGCAATGAAGAAGATGCTGCCACAACCATGTATAATGCACAGGCGGCTTATGTAGATACACTTTCAAAGGCTGAAAAGACCGGAAAATCCGTTGCGGTATTCTATATTACTTCAAAGGGCAAGCTCTATGTCAGAAATGCAGGAGATTATCTTACACAGATGGTCAATATGGCAGGTGGAGAGTACATTTTCTCTGACTTAAATACAGATAAGACCGGTACACAGGAAATGAATATCGAAAGCTTTTATGAAAAAGCGAAAGATGCAGACTATGTGATTTATATCTGGAGTTTAGGCGGAAAGCCGTCTACACTCAGTGATTTTACAGGTTACAACAATGTGCTTTCAGATATGAAGGCTGTTAAGGACGGAAATGTATGGTGTACAACACCGGATTTCTTCCAGATTGCAGATACAATCGGAAGCATGATTAACGACATCAACTTAATGCTGAATGCTGATGCGAATACAACAGAACTTACATATTTAAAGAAGTTACAGTAAAACAGAAAATCTGTCTGTAAAAAAGTGCCACATCATTTTAATTTGGTGTGGCACTTTTGCGGATAGAGCAACTGGAATGGAGAAAAAATGCAGATAAAAAAAATAATCCGCTGTCAGGTTGTATACATTTTACTTGTGGTTTTATTTGTACTGGCAGTGATTTTTAATATCAATACAGGAAATGTTCATATATCTCCGGCACGAATTTTTCGCATTATTTTTCTGCATGGTGATATGGGAACACCGGAATACAATATTATCTGGAAAATCCGTCTGCCGCGTCTGTGTATGGCGGCAATTTTAGGCGGGGCATTGTCGTTGTCCGGATTTTTATTGCAGACATTTTTCAGAAATCCGATTGCAGGACCGTTTGTGCTTGGTATTTCGTCCGGTGCAAAGATGTTTGTTGCAATCACGATGATTTTTCTGTTGAAATATATGTCCGGTATGCCGTTGTGGGCGCAGGTTGCGGCCGCATTTGTCGGTTCGCTTCTTGCCATGCTTTATGTCCTGCTTTTTGCAAACCGCGTGAAAAGTATGTCCATGCTTCTCGTCGTGGGAATTATGATTAGCTATATTTGTTCGGCAATTACGGATTTGTGTATTACATTTGCAAATGATTCGGATATTGCCAATCTGACACACTGGGCATTGGGCAGTTTTTCGGGCAGCTCATGGAGCACGGTAAAGCTAGCGGCGGCAGTAGTATTTCCGACGGCAGTTGTCACCTTTTTATTTTCAAAGCCGATTAGCGCGTATCTGTTGGGAGAGGGCTATGCACAGAGCATGGGGATTCATATCCGCTTTTTCAGGGTCTGTATCATTTTGCTGTCCAGTCTTTTGTCAGCCTGTGTAACGGCACTTGCAGGGCCGATTTCCTTTGTCGGTATTGCTGTTCCGCATATTACAAGATTGTCTTTAAAGACGACAAAGCCGGTGGTTACGATTCCTGCAATCTTTTTGTGCGGTGCTGTCTTTTGTATGTTCTGTGATTTGATTGCAAGAACAATATTTTCGCCGTCAGAACTGGCAATCGGAACGGTTACGGCAGTGTTTGGCGCACCGGTCGTTATCTGGCTTATGGTCAAACGACAGAAGTAGAAGGAGAAAAGCATGGAACAGGTTTACATAGAAACACAGGATTTGAGTGTGGGTTATCATGGAAAGCCGCTGTTAAAAGACATTACACTCAAGGTCAGAAAGGGCGAAATTCTCGTATTGATTGGCCCGAATGGCGCCGGAAAATCCACCATTTTAAAAAATATTATCCGGGAAATGCAGCCGATATCCGGTGGTATTTATATTAAAGGAAAGAATGTGAAGGATTTCACAAGCAAACAATACGCAAAAACGATGTCTGTTGTATTGACGGAGAAAATCAAGACGGAAATGATGACATGCCGTGATGTCGTTGCCATGGGACGGTATCCGTATACGAATTATTTCGGAAAACTGACCAAAGAAGACGAACAAATTGTGACAGAATCGCTGGAAAAGGTATCTGCCATGGACATTGCGGAAAAAGATTTTTCACAGATTAGTGACGGACAGCGCCAGCGGATTATGCTTGCGAGGGCGGTCTGTCAGAAGCCGGAAATTATTGTACTGGACGAGCCGACATCATTTCTGGATATCCGTCACAAAATAGAGCTGCTCGACATTTTGCTGGAAATGGCAGTCAAGGATAAGGTGACGGTCATTGTGTCACTGCATGAAATTGAACTGGCGGCAAAAATCGCAGATTATGTGATGTGTGTCGGCGGAAACGGAACGATTGAATTCGGAAGACCGGAGCAGATTTTTACGGACAGCCGTATCAGCACTCTTTACGGATTACAGCAGGGGACGTATAATTGTCTGTATGGCAGTACGGAATTAAAAAAGCCCGAAGGCACACCGCGTATTTTTGTTGCGGGCGGCGCGGGAACAGGCATTTTTACATACCGCGAATTACAGCGTATGGGATTGGCGTTTACTGCCGGCATTTTATATGAAAATGACTGTGACTACCCGGTCGCACAGGCACTGGCGGCACAGGTGATTACGGAAAAAATGTTTGAGCCGGTCGGGGAAGAAGCATTTACGGCGGCGTGCCGTGCGATTGATGAAGCAGATATTGTGATTGATACAGGGTGTCCGACAGGACAGATGAATGAAAGAGTAAAAGAACTGCCGGAGTATGCAAAGGCACACAAAAAACAGGTGCTTTTCCGTCCTGACAGTGAAACGTTAAGAAATTGTCTTTTGCAGTAAAATCAATGCTGGATAAGGAGAGGTGCAGGCATGAAACCAATGGAAATTGAGAAACAATCCTTTGCAATCATCGAAAAGGAACTGACGACACAGATACCGCCGCAGTATAAGCCGATTGTCAAAAGAGTGATTCATACAACTGCGGATTTTACGTATGAAACGAATATGGTATTTTCCGAGGGCGTTGTAGACAAGGCGCTGGAAGCCATTCAAAAAGGAACGGACATTGTGACGGACACCAATATGGCAGGCGCGGGTATCAGCCATAAAATGGCGGAGCGGTTTGGCATTTCACTGCACTGCTATATGGCAGATGAAGCGGTGGCAAAGGAAGCAGCGGCGCGTGAAATTACCCGCGCGGCAGTCAGCGTGGAAAAAGCAGCAAAGCAGAATCCGGGCTGTATTATGGTAGTCGGCAATGCGCCGACGGCACTGATGAAAATACGGGAACTTTCAGATAAGGGCATATTTACGCCGTCACTGGTTATCGGTGTACCGGTGGGTTTTGTAAATGTCGTTGAAGCAAAGGAAGAAATCATAGACAGCACGTTGCCCTATATTGTGGCAAGAGGAAGAAAAGGCGGCAGTAATGTAGCGGCGGCGATTGTAAATGCCCTGTTTTACATGGCGGCAGAGGACGATAAAGAATGGCGCAGATGTTAGAACGGTACGTGTATAAAAATCAGAAAAAAATGCGGTGCGGTTATACAACAGGCACATGTGCGGCTGCCGCGGCAAAAGCGGCGGCACAGATGCTTTTATCCGGCAGGAAAGTGACGGAAGTTTCTGTAAGAACGCCGTCAGACATTACGCTGACACTGCCGGTCTGTGAGATTCAGATGAAGGCACATGCCGTATCCTGTGCCGTGCAGAAAGACAGCGGTGATGACCCGGATATTACCAACAAAATCCTGATATTTGCCGAGGTTTCCTATATTTATAATAATAGTAATATGAATAAAAGCACGGACATGACTGTAAAAAAATGCGATACAGAATCAGAGCGGTCCGATACAGCCGCAGTAAAACCGCAGATGATCGTTGACGGTGGTGTGGGTATCGGGCGGATTACAAAAAAGGGACTGGCGCGTCCGGTTGGTGCGGCGGCGATTAATCCGGTGCCGCTAAAGATGATTGAGGCGGCATTAAAGGAAACGGCAGAAGCATTTGGCTATGAGGGCGGTCTGCAGGCGGTGATTTCTGCGCCGCAGGGGGTGGAAATCGCAAAAAAAACATTTAACCCGCAGCTTGGTATTACAGGCGGCATATCTATTCTTGGAACAAGCGGCATTGTAGAGCCGATGAGTGAGCAGGCGCTGATTGACACAATCCGTACAGAGATGAAAATGCACCTGGCAGACGGGGAACAGACTCTTTTGATAACACCGGGTAATTATGGACAGGATTTTTTACATGAAACATTAAAAATTGAATTAAAAAGAAGTATTAAATGCAGTAATTTTATCGGGGATACGATTGATATGGGCTGTGAACTTGGGGCAAAAGGAATGCTTTTTGTCGGTCATATCGGAAAACTGGTCAAGCTGGGCGCAGGCATTATGAATACCCATTCCAAAATGGCGGACGGCCGCATGGAAATACTGGCAGCGTGTGCCGTGCGGGCAGGCGCGGGTATTGAAGCGGTGCGCAATATTTTAGACTGTGTGACGACCGATGCTGCACTGGAGCTTTTAAAAAATGAAAAGATACTCGGAAAGACAATGGAACAGCTTATGTTACAGATTGATGCCTGCCTGCAAAAAAGAGGCGGTGACAATATGCAGATAGGTGCAGTTGTCTTTTCCAATGAATACGGACTGCTTGGAAAAACAAAACAGGCAGACGAACTGCTTTTAAAAATCACGGCAGATGTAAGCAGTGAAAAATAAGGATTCTGCATGGCAGATAGGAAACGAGGAATAAATATATGGTTAAAATTATCGGAGCGGGACCGGGGGCAAAAGACCTGATTACGGTGCGCGGCATGCGTGCATTACAGGAAGCCGATGTCATTATCTATGCAGGCTCACTGGTCAATGAAGAATTATTGGAATATGCAAAAAAAGAATGTGAAATTTATAACAGTGCTTATATGAATCTGGACGAAGTCATTGATGTGATTGTAAAGGCAGAGCAGGCAGGGAAAAAGGTTGTCCGTCTGCACACGGGCGATCCGTCAATTTACGGTGCAATCCGCGAACAGATTGAAGTGCTTGCCACACACGGAATCCGGTGTGAAATCTGTCCGGGCGTCAGCAGCTTTTTAGCGGCGGCGGCGGCGCTAAATTGTGAATATACCGTACCGGAAGTATCCCAGACGGTCATTCTTACGAGAATGGAAGGAAGAACACCGGTGCCGGAAAAAGAAAAGCTTTCGCTTTTGGCACAGCACGGCGCTTCCATGGCTGTTTTTTTAAGTGCGGGACATTTAAAAGAATTGCAGGAACAGTTGTGTGAGGGAGCGTATACACCGGATACGCCGTGTGCGATTGTATACAAGGCAAGCTGGGCAGAACAGCAGTGTATAAAAACAACGATAAAGGAACTCGAACAAAAAGCGCAGGAAGCGGGAATTACGAAGACCGCACTGGTGCTTGTCGGTGACTTTTTAGGGGATAAATATGCTTTTTCCAAGCTGTATGACCCGGATTTTAAGACGGAGTACCGCAAATGAGAACAATCATCATAGCATTTACACAGCCGGGCTTACAGCTTGCAAAAAAAGCGGCACAAAACACGGAAGGAACGGTAGAAATCTACGGACATGAGCGATGTATGGACACTGTGATTCACTCTTTTCATGCAGTGGGCAAAGTGATAAAGGAGCAGTTTTATCAGTGTGACAGGATTTTATTTATCGGGGCGGCGGCGATTGCCGTGCGCGTGATAGCACCCTATTTAAAAAGCAAGACGACAGACCCGGCGGTACTGGTGGCAGACGAGGACGGAAAATTCCTGATTTCATTGCTGTCAGGGCATATCGGCGGGGCAAATGAGTGGTGCAATACACTGGCGGGACGGCTGGGGGCGACACCGGTCATTACGACTGCAACCGATACACGCGGCATGTTTGCGGTGGATTTATTTGCAGGAAAACACAGGCTGCGCATTGTAAATCCTGTAATGATTCAGGACATTTCGGGGCGCATTTTAAATCATGAACCGGTCGGCATGGCAGGAAATGATGAATATTTAGATCTGTTAGAACAGGTGGAAAAGCAGTATCCGGGGCAGATACAGATTATTCAAAATGAGAACCGCAAATTTGAAAGCGGAATCCAGATTGTAACAGAGGTGCATGAAAAAGAAGTTTTTTTACGGACTTTAAAATTGGTGCCGATGAATCTGGCAGTCGGAATCGGCTGTAAAAAAGGAAAAAGTTTAAAAGAGATTGCACAGGCGGTTTATACGACATTTGCGCAGAATCACCTGCTGACGGAGCGAATCGGCGTGATTGCATCAATCGACAGAAAGGCACAGGAAGAAGGAATTATCAGTTTTGCAAAACAGATGAAAGTGCCGTACCGGACGTATGCGGCACAGGAATTGGAACAGCAGGCGGGTACATTTACGGCATCGTCCTTTGTAAAGGGGCAGATGGGTGTGGATAATGTCTGTGAGCGGAGTGCCTGTGCGGCATCCGGCGGCGGAGAAAAAATAGTGGCAAAAACCGCCTGTGACGGTATTACGGTTGCGGTTTATAAAATAAAAAGAAATGAGGAGTAAAATGCTTAAAATAGTAGGATTTGGAAGCGGTGCAAAGGAAAATATGACACTGGAAGCGGTCAGGGCAATACAGGATTCGGAACTGGTGGTGGGATTTCGGACTTATGTGGAATTATTAAAACAGTATTTTCCGGATAAACAGTATTATTCAACCAATATGATGCAGGAGCGGGAACGCTGTCAGTATGCCATCGACAGGGCAAAAGAGGGAAAAGAAACGGTGCTGGTGTGCAGTGGGGACAGCGGTGTATACGGCATGGCGAGTCTGGTTTATGAACTGGCAGAAGAATCCGTGCAGATTCAGGTAATATCCGGTGTGACGGCGGCAAACAGCGGTGCGGCATGTCTTGGCGCGCCGTTATCCCACGACTTTGCGGTGATTAGTTTAAGTGACTGCATGACACCGTGGGAACTCATTGAAAAGCGCCTTCTGGCGGCGGCAGAAGCAGACTTGGTCATCTGCCTGTACAATCCGTCAAGCCGCCGCAGGGCAGGCTATTTAAAGAAAGCCTGTGAAATTGTAGAAAAAGCACAGTCACCGGATACGGTCTGCGGTTATGTAAAAAATATCGGACGGGACGGACAGGAAACGGGCGTTCTTTCTTTAAAAGAATTGGCAGAATTTGAAGCAGATATGTTTACGACTGTCTATATCGGAAACAGCCGGACAAAGGTGATTGGCGGGAAAATGGTAACACCGAGAGGGTATCAGGTACGATGAGCATGAAAAAAATTGTCCTGTTTGCCGGAACAACCGAGGGACACCGGCTCTGTGAATGTTTTGTGCAGAATAAATGGCAGGCAGAGGTTTTTGTGGCAACAGAATACGGCAGGGAAATTCTTCCGCAGGCACCGAATCTGCATATTCATGCCGGACGGCTGGACATGAAGCAGATTTACAGTCAGCTTACGCAGATTCGCCCGGTGTGTGTGCTTGATGCAACACATCCATATGCAGATGAGGTGACAAAAAATATCAAAGAAGCCTGTCAGACAGCAGGAGTTCCCTATATGCGGATACTGCGGGAAAATACGGATATGACGGAAAATGTAACCGGCAGTGCAAAGGCGCATATCCGCGTGGCAGACAGTATGCGGGAAGCGGTGGATTTGTTAAATGACAAGCCGTATCTTGAAAAGAATATTCTGCTGACAACAGGAAGCAAGCATTTACCGGATTACACAAAGATACAGGATTATCAGAACCGTGCCTATTTAAGACTGCTTCCCAGTCCTGAAATGCTTCAGAAGGCGGTTGATACGGGATTTCTGCCAGCACATTTAATTGCAATGCAGGGACCGTTTTCACAGGAATTAAATGTTGCATTGATAAAACAGTCAGGTATCGGTGTACTTGTCACAAAGCAATCAGGCAAAAGCGGCGGGTTTGAAGAAAAAATATCTGCCGCAGAACAGACAGGAACGGATGTTATCGTGATTAAAAGACCAAAGCAGGAAGACGGGAAAAATCTGTCCGAGGCAGAAGCGGAACTAAAAAAATTAATGACATAAGTGTGTAAATGAATTTTGCCGCTTATAGATGTGATAATGGAGAAGAACATGAAACAGGTAACAATAGCCGGAATGGGGCCGGGCAGTGCAGGCTGCATGACACAGGAGGTCTGCCGGGCAGTAAAACAGGCAGACGTTTTAATCGGTTCAGAACGCCTGATTGCGCCGTATACAGATCAAAGAACGGTTAAAGCGGTGACGGCGGCAGAGATTCTGCGGGTAGTTGAAAATGAAGACGGGGAGCATTTTACGGTGCTGATGTCGGGAGATACCGGATTTTACAGTGGGACGAAAAAACTGGTCGAGCAGTTAAACGGAAAATATGCGTACCGGATTCTGCCGGGCATTTCCTCTGTAATATATTTTGCGGCAAAAATCGGTGTGGCATGGGAGCAGGCGCAGTTTGTCAGCCTGCATGGAAAGAAACAGCCGTATCTTCCGGTGATTATGCAAAATGAGTACACTTTTTTTCTGACACAGGGAAATACCGCGGAAATCTGCACCCGCATTGCAGAGGCAGGCTTGGGAAATGTCCATGTCTGGATTGGTGAAAATCTTTCTTATCAGAATGAAAAAATTATGCACGGAAGTGCAAAAGAATTAACGGCATATCAGGCGGCAGGGCTGTCGGTTATGGCAGTATATAACCCGAAGCCGGGAGCATTTACAGGAACCGGACTGCCGGACGACTGCTTTATCCGCGGCAGTGTTCCGATGACAAAGCGGGAAATCCGCGCAAGCGTGGTGAGCCGCATAGCACCTGCAAAGAATGCCTGTATTTACGATATCGGTGCAGGAACCGGCTCTGTCACCGTGGAACTTGCAATGCAGGCTTTATACGGGTGCGTTTATGCAGTTGAAAGGACAGAAGAAGGGTGCAGTCTGATTGCGCAGAATGCGCATAAATTCGGACTGGATAACATACAGGTGGTGCATGGCAGTGCCGCCGGTGTACTGGAAAAACTGCCTGCGCCGGACGCGGTATTTGTCGGCGGAAGCGGCGGAGAACTGGAAGACATTTTTAAAATCATTTTAAAGAAGAATCCGCATGTACGCATTGTAATAACGGCAGTTACATTAGAAACGGTACAGGAAGCGGTACGGCTGTTGGAGCAGAGCGGATTTGATACACCACAGATTGTACAGATTGCCGTGACGGAAGTTAAAAAAAGGGGACAGTATCATATGCTGTCTGCCAATAATCCTGTATTTATAATAGAAGGGAGCAGTGTCAGATGAGCCGGATAATGATTGCGGGAACCGGAAGCGGGAGCGGAAAGACAACGATTGTCTGCGGATTATGCCGGTGCATAAAAGATTTAGGACGGACACCGTCTGCCTTAAAATGCGGTCCGGATTATATAGATGCGATGTTTCATTCGCGTGTGTTAAAAATGCGTACCGGCAATTTAGACAGCTGGTTTTGTGATAAAACAACGATTCGCACACTGCTTGCAAAGAAAGAAAAAAGCAGTGACATCACAGTGATTGAAGGTGTTATGGGCTATTATGACGGCGCGGGTTTCAGTACAAAGGGGAGTTCCTTTGAAATTGCGCAGATAACGGATACACCGGTGATTTTAATTGTAAACTGCCGTGGTATCAGCAATTCTGTCGGGGCAGTGTTAAAGGGATTTACGACATTTCAGGAAAATTCGCAGATACGCGGAGTTATCTTTAATCAGATGTCGGAAAAACTCTATCCGCAGGCAAAAAAAGCGGCACAGGAACTGGGACTGATTCCGCTGGGCTTTCTGCCGTATAAAAAGGGTGGAGCATTGGAAAGCCGTCATCTGGGGCTGGTTACAGCAGATGAAGTCGTGCATTTTAAAGAAAAAATCGACACGATAACCGCGCAGATGAAAAAAAGCCTTGATTTAGAGGGAATCCTTGCGCTGGCAGAAACCGCAGTACCGCTGAAAGAAAACGAAGATATCAGAGAAGCAAAGGAAAAGGAAAAAGAGCCGGTAACGGCATTGGACAAGCCGGAAAGCACGGGTTTACAGGATACGGCAGGAAATAAACTCCGCATAGCTGTGGCAAAAGACGCCGCTTTCTGCTTTTTATATGAAGATAATTTAGAGTATCTGCGGGCAAACGGGTGTGAATTGGTGTTTTTTAGTCCGCTGTCCGATAAAAAACTACCGGAGAAAATAGACGGATTACTGCTTTACGGCGGATATCCTGAATTACATACAAAAGCTTTGTCCGAAAATGAAACACTGAAAAGTGAAATTAAAGAGCAGATACTGGGCGGACTGCCGTGTATTGCGGAATGTGGCGGATTTTTATATCTGCATGAAACACTGGAAACACCGGAAAAAGAACGTTTTCCGATGTGCGGCGTGATTGCGGGAAACGGATTTGGGACAGGAAAGCTCTGCCGCTTTGGCTATATGACACTCACGGCGCAAAAGGACACAATGCTTGCGGCAAAGGGCGAAACGATTCGCGCACATGAATTTCACTACTGGAACAGTGATAATATCGGTGCGGATTATGAGATTACAAAGGCTTCGGATAACACTGCGGCATCCGGCGGTTATGGAACGGATACACTTTATGCGGGATTCCCGCACATTTATTTTTACGGAAATGAAGCGGCGGCAAAGCGTTTTTTAAAAGCCTGCGAGATGTATCATGAAAATAACATAAAAGATGTTCATGCCATATCTTATGGCATGGAAGAAAAAAACGATATTTATAGAATTTTCCCGGAACTGGCAGAGGCAGGCGGACTGGATAAAAATGCCGTCAAACAGGCGCAGAAGCATTGGAACAGCATTGCCAAGCCGCTGTACGGACTTGGAAAAATGGAGCAGCTCATTACACAGATTGCAGGGATACAAAACACACCCAATGTAGCGATTGACAAGCGTGCGGTGATTGTCATGTGCGCGGATAACGGCATTGTGGAAGAAGGGGTCACACAGACCGGGCAGGAAGTGACGGCAGTGGTAAGCTGTAACATGGCAGACGGCATTTCAAGCGTCTGTAAAATGGCGGATTATGCCTATGCAGAAGTGATTCCGGTAAATATCGGCATTGCCGCAGACTGCCTGCCGGACGGAACAGATGTCAATTCCTATCCGAGACTTTTAAACCGCCGGATTATGGCGGGAACAAAAAATTTCTTAAAAGAGCCTGCGATGTCAGAGGAGCAGCTCACACAGGCAGTTTACACAGGAATGAACGTGGTAAAATCGTGCAAAGAGCAGGGATACCAATTACTTGCAACCGGCGAAATGGGTATCGGAAATACGACCACAAGCACAGCACTTGCCTGTATTCTGCTGGATTTAAACCCGCAGGAAGTCACGGGACGCGGTGCGGGGCTGGACAATGCGGGATTGAAAAGAAAGACAGAAGTCATTGCAGAGGCACAACACTTGTATACAAAATACAAAAAAAATCCACTCTGTCTGTTACAGCAAATCGGCGGGCTGGACATTGCAGGTCTTGTCGGTGTCTTTCTGGGCGGTGCGGTTTACCGGATACCTGTGATTGTTGACGGTGTTATATCGGCGGTTGCCGCGCTGATTGCCGTGTCTGTTTTTCCGGCGGCACGGGATTTTATCATTGCATCTCATCAGGGAAAAGAACCGGCGATGAAAGCATTGTTAAAAGCCCTTGAAAAAGAAGCCGTTCTCTTTGCGGAGCTTGCATTGGGCGAGGGAACAGGCGCGGTCATGCTGTTTCCGCTGTTAGATATGGCAATGCGCGTATACCGGGAAAACACGACATTTGAAGATATACAGATTGAAGCTTATGAGGATTATAAAAAATGTTAATTTTAATTACAGGTGCCAGTGGGAGCGGCAAATCCGAATATGCGGAAAAAATCTGCTGTGAACTTGCGGGCAGTGCAAAAAAATATTATATTGCAACCATGCAGCCCTACGGTGCAGAGGGTACACAAAGAATCCGCCGTCATCATGCATTGCGGCAGGGGAAAGGCTTTGAAACGATAGAGCAGTACCAAAATGTCAGCAAGGCATTTGATAAAGTGCAGACAGAAGCTGTGTCACACGCAGCGCAAAATGAGAAGCCGGTGGTACTGTTAGAATGTCTTTCAAATCTTATGGCAAATGAATGTTTTGAAGAGGGCGGAACACCCGATGCTGTATTTTCAGACTGTATACAGCTTTACAGACAGTGCCGTCATCTTGTGATTGTAACGAATGAAATTTTTTCAGACGGCTGTCTGTACGACAATACGACAACGGATTATATCACACGGCTGGGACGGTTAAATACACAGCTTGCGCAGGAAGCCGACTGTGTGGCAGAGGTGGTCTATTCGATTCCTGTATATTGGAAAGGGTCGTATGAGCTGATTCAAAAGAGTTTGCCGCTGTAAAAATAGCACTGCTGTCAGGCAAAATATTTAAAGGGGCAGAAAAAGCGTAAACAGTATAAAAGAAGGAGGAACGGGCAGAAAAAATGAATTGGGTAAAATCACTTATCATCGCATTTTCGATGTATTCTAAAATTCCAATGCCGCATCTGAATCTGGAAGAAAAAGATATGCGGTATGTTATGGGATTTTTTCCGCTGGTCGGATTGGTGCTTGGTGCGTGTCAGTTTATATGGTATAAGCTGTCAGTATTTTTAGGCGTGCCAAACGTCAGCCGGGCATTGATTTTTCTGGTACTGCCGGTGATTGTTACAGGCGGGATTCATGTGGACGGTTATATGGATACCAGTGATGCGATTCATTCATACGGTGACAGGGAGAAAAAACTTTCTATATTAAAGGATTCCCATATCGGGGCATTTGCGGTTATCCGCCTGCTGGTATACAGTGCGGTTTATTTTGCGGCACTTTTCTGGATGGCAGAGCAGGGAAAAGAACAGGCATTTCTGCTTTTTGCGGGCATATTTTATTTGTCACGGATACTCAGCGGATTTGCGGCGGTTAATTTCCGTGGTGCAAGAAAAAACGGGATGCTGTATACATTTACCAGTGTGACGGACCGTTACCGTGTCAATGCGCTGTTAGGCATACAGTTTGTCATCTGCCTGGTTGGAATGGGGCTGGTTGATATTTACAAGACCGATGCGGTATTCCTTGCCGCAGGGCTTGTGCTGTGTTATTACAGACATATGGCATATAAAGAATTTGGCGGTGTAACGGGCGACTTAGCGGGCTATTTTTTGTGCGCGAGTGAATTGTGCATGACGGTGGTACTGGCGTGTGTGAATATTTTGTAATTGCGGGCGTAACAGTTTTGTATCGCATGCGGCACAAAACCGCATTTATGTAGAATTGCATTTATGTAAACATGCAATAGAGTTATATCGGCAGATGAGAAATCGACTGCGCGGAATTTTAAGTGCTGTTTTGCAACAAGGCTGATGAGATTAACCGTAAATGGATTGTAGTAGGAACGGAGAAATATGGAAGTATATTTTGGCGGGGCTTTTCAGGGAAAGCTTGATTATGTATTAAAGAAAAAAGGAAATTTAAAGGTGGCGGACGGCAGGGACTGTGATGAAAAGCGGTTACAGTCGGCGGATGTTGTCAATCACCTGCATTTATTGATTCAAAGGCGGATAGCGGCGGGAGAATCGACAGATACGCTTATTGATGAGCTATATGCCGTCAATCCGCAGATGATTCTGATTTGTGATGAGGTCGGAAGCGGAATTGTGCCGCTGGAACGAAAAGACAGGATTTACAGGGAAGCTGTCGGACGTGTGCTGTGTGCGGCAGTGGCAAAATCCGACAGGGTGGAGCGGATTTTATGCGGAATCGGACAGTGCCTGAAGCAGGAATCAGCAGGAATCAGCAGGAATCAGCAGGAATTACAAAATAGCGCGGGGAAAGCCTGCGGGAGGTGAGGTCGTATATGAAGATTGTGCTGATTCGGCACGGAGCAACAAAGGGAAATCTTGAAAAACGATATATCGGAAGAACAGACGAGGATTTATGCGGTGAGGGCATAAAGAAACTGAAAGAAGATACGTGCGCAGGCATTTATCCGCCGGCGCAGGCGGTCTTTTCCAGTCCGATGAAGCGGTGTCTGTCTACGGCAGAATGTATTTATCCGGTACAGACACCGCAGATTGTATGGGATTTCAGAGAGTGTGATTTCGGGCTTTTTGAAGGGAAGAATTATAAAGAACTGACAGGAAATCCGCAGTATCAGCAGTGGATTGACAGCAACGGCACACTGCCGTTTCCGGGCGGGGAAGCTTTGACGGATTTTAAGAAAAGAAGTGTCTGTGCATTTTTGGAAACGGTTTCAAAATCGGAAAGCATTTTAAAAGGGCAGGTAACATCGGGAAAACAGGACGACACTACAGTGGCATATGTCGTTCACGGCGGTACAATCATGGCGGTATTGTCGGAATTGTACGGCGGGGACTATTATGATTATCACTGTGGCAACGGGGAAGGATATTTGTGCAGTCTGACAAAAGATAAAAAGCTGTCGGTGATAGGAAAAATAAGCGCCCGAAATGGTTGTGAAATCCACGGTACAGTGCTAGAATAAAAATGTTAATAAATCAATGGAATACAGCCGCCCACAGGAGTGGATTCGTATTTTCAGACGGTAATAAGTTGAAATAACAAATCAGGAGGACAAAATGGTTAAGCATGTTATTTTGTGGAAATTAAAAGAAGAATTTTCGGCAGAGGAAAAACAGCAGATTAAAGCCGGAATCAAAGAAGGACTGGAAGGCTTAGCCGGACAGATTCCGGGCATGACAGAAATCAAAGTCAATATTGACGGTCTGCCAAGTTCTACAGTTGATGTAATGTTGGATTCGACATTTGAAACAGCGGAAGCATTGAAAAATTACAGCACCCATCCAAAGCATGTAGTAGTGGCTGATAACAAAGTAAGGCCGTATACAGCAGTCCGCTCCTGCATGGATTATGAAATCTAAGGCAGGATAAGATGCAGTATTTTTGGTGTCAGACCGGTGCGGTTGCACTGGGATTTTTACTGGATTTAATTTTTGGTGACCCGCATTGGCTGTACCACCCGGTACAGCTAATCGGCAGTCTTATTTCAAAACTTGAAAAAGTTTTATTAAAGGATACAGATTCCGATAAAAAGAAGTTTAGAAACGGTGCGGTGCTTGCGGTGCTTGTAACCGCATTGACAGGCGCTGTGACAATATTGATTTTATTTATCTGTTACCGCATTTCCATGACGGCGGGTTTTATCGTGGAATCCGTCATGTGTTATCAGATTCTTGCAGTCAAATCATTAAGGGTAGAAAGCATGAAAGTCTATGCGGCATTAAAGCAGGACGGTCTGCCTGCGGCAAGAACGGCAGTTTCCATGATTGTCGGACGGGATACCGCACAGCTTGACGAACACGGCATTGTGCGTGCGGCAGTGGAAACGGTTGCGGAAAATACGTCAGACGGTGTGATTGCACCGTTATTTTATATGTTTTTTTTCGGTGCGGCAGGCGGTTTTATCTATAAAGCAGTCAACACCATGGATTCCATGATTGGTTATAAAAATGATAAATATCTGTATTTCGGGCGGTTTGCGGCAAAGCTTGATGATGTCTTAAATTTTATTCCGTCAAGAATCGGCGGTGTATTAATGGTTTTATCGGCGGGAATTGCCTCACTGGCAGAAAAAAACGGCGAAAAGCACTACAGCATGAAAAATGCGTGGAAAATTTTTCTGCGCGACAGAAAAAAGCACAGCAGTCCGAATTCCGCCCAGACGGAAGCTGCGTGCGCCGGTGCATTAATGGTCGCTTTATCAGGCGATAATTATTATTTCGGAAAGCTTGTAAAAAAGCCGCAGATAGGCGATGCCGTCTGTCCGCTGGAAGCAGAAGATATTAAAAGAAGCCACGTACTGCTGTATATTTCTGCGTTTTTAATGGTGGCTGCGGTACTGGGGCTTAGGGTGGTGTTCTTTCTGATGATATGACACTGGAAGAAGCGCGGGAAGAAAGGCTGAATACAATAAAGCTGAATAAACCAACAGCCTTATCCGCACAATTCGGATAAGGCTGTTTTTTATGGGTGATTATCAGGTTACTGAATTTTTAATGAAACGCACTTCCGTAAAACAGCCGTTTCATAAAATTATACATGCCCTTCTGCCATACATCACCGTCATGACCGCCCTCTGTTTCATAGAAAATGTGTTCGATAGACTTTTCGGTTAAAATGCGGTCATATTCAGCCCCGAAACGGCAGAAGTAACCGTGTTAGTCTTTGCCGTGCCTGTACCTGCGGACTGTCCGCACCCGGCAAGCAGGACAGAAACAGTTGTAGAAAGCGCGGCGGTGGTAAGAGCAGTTTTATAAAAATATTTTTTCAACATTGTAAATCCCTTCCTAAACAATATTTATACTATTAAAATTTACATCGTATAAGAATTTCTATGATAAAAATAGTGTAATACTTAAAGTTAAGTTTAAGTCAAGCCCTTACAGGAGATTTATTGTGAAATCACCTTCCGCATGGTATAATATGCGTAAGCAATGAGCCGTGCCGGACGAAAGTCTAAGGAAAAACTGTGCTTGCACAAAGCACTTTTAGACGATTTTATCTGATAGGACGAACACTCGACAGAGCAGGAAAGTTAGGCAATCCTGTTCCTGCACGGCGGGGTAAGAGAGAAAGCAAAGCATACAGACAGGAGGCAGGCATGCAGAGAGAAATACACGGCGGAAATGTATATGGCAGAGAGGTACGGCTGGATTTTTCCGTCAATATCAATCCACTGGGCATGCCACAGGGAGTAAGGCAGGCAATTACGGAATACACGGCATGGGACGAAACGTATCCGGATATTGAATGTACGGATTTGCGCAGGGCGATAGCACAAAAAGAAGGGATTGCACCGGAGCAGATTCTTTGTGGAAACGGAGCATCGGAACTGCTGATGGCAGTTGTGCGTGCTGCCGCACCGGAAAAATGTGCCATAGCGGCACCGTCATTTTCAGGATATGAGCGTGCGGTGCGTGCCGCAGGGGCAGAGCCGGTATTTTATGAGCTTTCACGTGACACGGGTTTTGGTTATGAAACAGTCTGTGACCGCTTGTCAAAAATGACGGTTCAGATGCTTTTTTTGTGCAATCCGAATAATCCCACGGGAAATACAATCCCGGAGCAGATTTTGACGGAAATTTTACAGTTTTGTGCATCAAAAAAAATCCGGGTTGTCGCAGATGAATGTTTTCTGCGGTTTCACCCGCATTATGAAAAAATGAGCTGTAAGCGCTTTTTAAAACAGTACCCGAATCTGCTCATCGTCAACGCATTTACAAAGTTTTATGCAATGGCGGGACTGCGGCTGGGGTATCTGATGACCGGGGATTTGTCATTGCTTCATGCGGTGGCACAGCAGCTTCCTGAGTGGAATGTGTCGTCAATCGCACAGCGTGCAGGAATTTCGGCATTACAGGATACAGAATATGAAAAGCGGACAAGGCAGTTGATTGAAAAGGAACGCCGATATCTGATACAGGAATTTTTAAAAATGGGTTGTACCGTATTTCCGTCCGAAGCGGATTATATTACATTCCGACTGCCGCAGGAAAAGACAGGATTTTTATTAAAGGAGCGGCTGTTAGAGGGGAAAATACTGATTCGCTCCTGTGCAAATTACAGGAATATGCCGCCGGACTGTTACCGCATTGCGGTAAAACAGCATGCAGATAATGAGGAGCTGGTCAGACAGGTTTGGCGGATTCTGAAACAATGAATATCTGACAGCGCAGGGAAAGGATTTTAAAGAACCATGGCAAAAAATCTTATGGTGCAGGGGACGATGTCCAATGCGGGGAAAAGTATTGTCACCGCGGGAATTTTAAGAGTGTTAAAGCAGGACGGATACCGTGTAGCACCGTTTAAATCGCAGAATATGGCATTAAATTCTTATATCACAAAGGACGGACTGGAAATGGGCAGGGCACAGGTTATGCAGGCAGAGGCGGCAGGAATAGAGCCGTGTGTGCAGATGAATCCCATTTTATTAAAACCCACCAGTGATGTAGGCTCGCAGGTTATTGTAAACGGTGTTCCGCTGAAAAACATGCCTGCAAAGGAATATTTTAAATATAAAAAAAAGCTGATACCCGATATTTTAAGTGCCTATGAAACATTAGACAGGCAGTATGATGTGATTGTACTGGAAGGTGCGGGAAGTCCGGCGGAAATTAATTTAAAACAGGACGATATCGTCAATATGGGCATGGCGGCATTGGTAGATGCACCGGTGCTTTTAGTGGGGGATATTGACAGGGGCGGCGTGTTTGCACAGCTGGCAGGAACACTGATGCTGTTAGAGGAAGAAGAACGCAGGCGCGTAAAGGGACTGGTGATGAATAAGTTTCGCGGCGATAAAAAAATACTGGAACCGGGATTAGACCAGCTTTATGATATCTGCCATGTGCCGACAATCGGCGTGATTCCGTATACCAGACTGGATATTGAGGAAGAAGACAGTCTGGCAGAAAGCCTTTTACAGACGGCACTGCCGGACGAAACGGATATGCGGCTTGATATTGCGGTGATTCGTCTGCCGCACATTTCTAATTTTACGGACTTGGACGCGCTGGCACGGCTTGACGGTGTGCGCGTACGGTATGCAGACCGTGCGGAACAGATTCAGACACCGGATTTACTGATTCTTCCGGGCACGAAAAATACGATTGACGATTTGAAATGGCTTCGCCGCACCGGACTGGAAAGCCCGATCTTAAACTGTGCCAGAAAAGGAATTCCGGTATTGGGAATTTGTGGCGGCTATCAGATGTTAGGCAATGAAATTGACGACAGCTGTGGGGCAGAAACGGGAGAGGTAGTTCCGGGGCTTGGACTGCTTCCGGTAAAAACCGTTTTTTCATTAGAAAAGCACAGAACCCGCGTAAAAGGTCGGATTTGTGCGCAATCCGGCATCTGGGGCAGCGTTTCGGGCTGTGAATGTACCGGTTATGAAATCCATATGGGCGAGAGCCGTATTTGCGAAGAAAATGCGCAGGGATTTATACAGCTTACCAATCAATCGGATTTATCAACACGCGCAGACGGCTGTGTCCGTGAAAATGTAGCAGGGACATATCTGCATGGGATTTTTGACGAGGTGGGATTTTGCGGGCGGCTCATAGAAACACTGTGCCGGCAGAAAGGCAGGAATTCGGCTGTGTCCGGGCAGATGAGTTTTTGGGAATACAAACAAAGAGAATATGATAAGTTAGCCGATGTGATTCGTGAAAATATGGATATGGAATATCTGTACCGTGTAATGGGGCTGGCATAAAATAAAATCCGGAAACTGCTTTTCATCACGCAGTTTCCGGATTTTTTATCCAACACATCTTTAACGGATTATTCCAACACAAGCAGAAGTGCCATTTTAAATCTGCCGTTTGCGGTTACGCTGTGAAGACCGTTCTTTTCAAAACGGAAACATTCACCGGCGCTGATTTCATAGTCTGTTCCTTCATAGCCGATTGTCGCTTTGCCTTCCAGTGCGAAAACAATCGCATTGCCCGGTGCGCGGTGCGGTGTAAGACCTGTGCCTTCATCAAATGCCATTAACACATATTTCATTGATGGGTTGCTGGCTACGTCCATGTTGGCGATACTGCCTTCTTCATAAGAAATTAAATCTTTCAGTGCGAATACTTCATTTGTTTTTACATTTGCGTTCATAATGTTCTCCTTTTCAAAAATAATTTCAGTGTATACCAGTCCGTTTTCTGTCTGCATACCGCACAAAGTCTTTTCAGGGACAATGAGTGCCGTGCCGGGGGTGGCAAAAACATTTTTCGGTTCTTCACCCAGAAGAAATGTTCCGCTTCCGGCGTCTGTGATATACATGGTCATTCTGTCATAGCTTTCCTGACTGATAGAGGTTCCTGCACCCATTGAAAAATAGGTGATTTTATTGACCGTGCCAAGTCTGGAATCTCTTGAAACGGTCATGCCGTCCCGTATGGGACGCATATTTTCAATCGTAAATATCGGATTCAATAGGCTGTCCTCCTTTATTTTATTGTGCAAATCTATTATTGCCGTTTTTTTAAATATACACTACAATGGAGCAAAAAGGAAGTATGCACATTTAAGTTATATACTTACCTAAGGGTAAGTATAGCCGCAGATTCCACCGAAAGTAGAGTACAGCCTGTCAGAACGCGGCAAATCCCTGATACCGATACTTGTTTCCATGTGTGAGTGGGACGGAAAACATAAAAATGATTTGATAGATTAAATTGACAGTGCATATAGAGAATAAAAATGAGCAAAAGGAGTGCGGAAAAAATGAGTAAACAAACGTTTACACCCAACAAAATTATTTCTTATTTTAAGACAGAGAGGGTTGTTTTACTGATTGTAACGGTGTCCGGGCTGATTTATAACTTAGGTCTGCTTGCGGGACCGTGGTTTGAAGGACGGATGACCGGCTGTCTGATTGACATTTTAAATGGAAGAAAGACATTTTATAATATGCTCATTCTGGTGGGATGTTATGTGCTTTCCATTGCGGTTGTGCAGGTGTCCCGCTATATCAAGCGTTTTTATGTCAGACGTTTTGCCAACAACGTCAACCGCCGTATGAAAGGTATTCTTTACGCCAGTCTGGTCGAAAAAAGCAGACCGGAGTTAAAGGAGCAGGGAACGGGCGATATTATGACAAAGGCGATATTGGACGTTGATGACTGTGTAGAGGGTATGCGGAAATTTACGACAGAAATATTTGATACCGGCATTGCACTTGCCGCGTATGCGGGCATGTTGTTGTATTACGACTGGCGTCTTGCCCTGCTTTCCATGCTGTTTCCGCCGGTATCTTATCTGCTTGCCGAAAAAATGAAGGCCATTGTACAGCGGACCGGTGTGGTGTACAAGGAACAGTCCGGTGCGTTAAGTTCGGCAACCTTAGACAGGGCAGAAAATGCCATTACTTACAGGGTGTTTGGCTGTGAACAGCAGCGTAAACAGGCTTATGAGGAAAATTTAACGGCATACGAAAAAGCCGCAGTCAGCGCAAATATCTGGAATACGATGATGCCGCCGCTTTATAAGGTCATTTCAATGACAGGTGTGCTGTTTATTTTATATTTCGGTGCGGCAAATGTGCTTGGAACAGGCTGGAAAGTCTGGACGGCTGCAATTTTTACAACATTTTTATCCTGTTTTACAAAGCTGTCCGTCAAATCCTCCAATGCGGCAAAATTATTTAATGCCGTGCATAAGGCACAGGTATCGTGGAAGCGCATTAAGCCGCTTTTAAATCCAGCATCAGAACATAAAAAGCCGGAAATACAGCCGGTTTCGCAGCTTGTGACAAAGGAGCTTACATTTGCGTATCCTGATGGTGAAAATATATTTGAAAACATTTCCCTTACGGCAAAGCCGGGAGATATTATCGGTGTGACCGGAGCGGTTGCGTGCGGAAAATCTACTTTCGGCAAGGCATTTCTCGGAGAATATCCGTATCAGGGCAGCATCACGGTTGACGGTAAAGAGCTGGGAAGTCTGGACAGAAGACAGCACGCGGGCATTATCGGTTATCTGGGACATGCCCCGGAGTTATTTAATGATACTATTGAAAACAATATTTTAATGGGAGAAAATAAAAATGTATCCGATTACCTGAAACTGGTCTGTTTTAATGAAGAAGTACAGGCAATGCCGGACAAAGAAAATACAATGGTCGGAAACGGCGGCGTGCGGCTCTCCGGCGGTCAGGCACAGCGCCTTGCGCTGGCAAGAACGCTCTGTCATAAACGTCCGGTACTCATTTTAGACGACCCGTTTTCGGCACTCGATAAAGACACCGAAAAACAGATTTTTGCAAATCTGAAAAAATATATGGCAGACGGCATTGTGATAATAATATCACACAGACTGTATCTGTTCCCGCAGATGAATCAGGTAATCTGGCTGGAAAATGGACAGGCAGTAACCGGTACGCATGAAAAACTGATGCAGGAGATACCGGAATACGCACAGCTTTACCATGCGCAGGAAGGAGGAAGTATTTATGAACAGTGATTGTGGAAACATTATCAGACAGACTGTAAAGAAAAATGTTCTTCTGGCAGTGGGAATTGTTATCGCAGTGTGCGGAGCCGTTGTCATATCCCTGCTTCCGCCGCTTGTACTGGCAAAAATGATTGATGCCGTGACACAAAAACAGAATGTCGGCTTTACCTTTGTGGCGCTTTATTTCGGGCTGACGGCGCTGACAGGTGTTATGGAAGCGTCAAGAGAAGGATTTCTGACGGTATTTGGACAGAAAATCACACATGCATTAAGAAGCAGTCTTATGGAAAAGTTTACAAGACTGACGGCAGACAGTTTAAACAAACAGGAACCGGGCGCACTGGTATCACGGTTTGTCGGTGATGTAGATACGGTAGAAAATCTGTTTACATCGGGCATTATCAGTATGTTTGCGGATGCCTGCCGCATCATCAGTATTCTGGCAGTCATATGGTTTCAGAATAAGGGACTTGCGCTTGTACTGTTTATTTTACTGCCGTTTCTGTTCTGGTTTACACGATATGTCCAGAAAAATATGTTAGCTGCGCAGGTTGAAAACCGCCGTGCGGTCAGCCGTGCTTCCGGTCATGTGCCGGAAACCCTGCATAATATCCGTACGATTCATAACCTTTCCAAAGAAAATTATATGGAAAAACGATATGACGAATATATCCAGCAAAGCTATCATGCCATGGAAAAGACCAACTTTTACGATGCGGTCTATTCACCGGTCATTTTAATTTTAAATGCGGTTGTTGTTGCGCTAGTCATGCTTTTGTCCGCTTCCGGCAGTCCTAAGGTTCTGACACTGTTTGGTATGTCAGCCGGTACGGCGGTTGCAGTTATGAATTACATTTCACAGATATTTACACCGCTTGAAAGTCTTGGCATGGAGATTCAGACCATTCAGTCTGCCATTGCGGGTGTGCAGAGAATCAATGAATTTTTTGCACTGCCGGAGCCTGCACCAAAACAGCATGAAAATACAGCAGATTCAAAACCGGTACAAAATAACGGTAAATCCTTTGTGGAATTTCGGGACGTCACCTTTGGTTATGACGAACATACGGTGTTAAAGCATTTAAGCTTTCAGGTAGAGGAAGGCGAGCAGATTACACTTTCAGGCAGAACCGGTGCCGGAAAAAGTACGGTATTTAAGCTGCTTCTGGGACTTTACGAACCGGGTGAGGGCAGTGTGTGGATTGACGGCAGAGAGGCAGCAGCAATTGACCGGAAGGACAGACGTTTTTTGTTTGGCTATGTAGAGCAGTCATTTCACAGAGTAGCGGGAACGGTCAAAGACCAGATTACGCTGTATGATGAAAAGATTTCCATGGAAAATGTAAAAGAAGCGGCAGAACTGACGGGACTGCATGATACAATTATGCACCTCCCGGACGGATATGACACCATTTGTACACCGGAACTGTTTTCACAGGGACAGTGGCAGCTTTTATCCATAGCGCGTGCGGCGGCGGCAAGACCGAAGCTTTTGTTATTGGATGAAATCACGGCAAATCTCGATGCCGAAACGGAAAAAGAAGTGCTTGAAGCGCTAAAGAGAGTATCCGAAAACAGAACGGTTATCTCCATTTCACACAGAGTATCCGCAAAAATGGGAAGAATCATTCCGATTGAGCAGAAACTATAGGAATAAAAGCGGATTTTATAACCGGCGGAAGTATGTTATACTAAAATACAACATACGCAAGGCGCACGTTACAGGCAGGAGAGAAGAAGCCTGTACATGTGCGGCAAAACAGTGCGGGTAAAAGAGAGGGAAATCAGATGATACGGTGTAATAACTGCGGAGCGGATATTGAGGAAACACAGACACAATGCCCATACTGCCATGCCATGCAGTATGAAGCATCGGAAAAAGAGTACATGAATCACCTGTACAAAATGAATGATACCATGGACGGACTTGATGAAAATGCAAACCGGTATATCCGGAACAGAATCATTTGTCATGCTGTCATTACGCTGGCGGCGGTTGCAGCAGCACTGCTTGTCGGGACTGCGTGGGGATATACAAAATATCGTTCTTATTATAATTCGGCTTCGGAACGCAGAGAGATTGCAGAGGGCATGGCATGGTATGATGAAAATGTGCCGCAGATAAATGAAGCCTACGAGCAGGGAAACTTTGCAGACATCAGTGAAGTGACGGCGGATTCTTATAAAAATAAAATATTACAGCAGTGGAAACATTATAATA
>ONZV01000265.1_pt1 | contig 42753 bp, 47 predicted proteins | sample 1671561 | NCBI WGS metagenome assembly ONZV01 (sample SAMN06348169, study PRJEB24527) | human gut metagenome | reverse complement strand
ATGTGCGAAAGAGGGCAGCGCCTCAGATCAGCGCTGCGAATGATTTTCAAAAATCGGCTTTCAACACCACGCGGTAACGCGCCTTACCGTCGCGCACATGCTGGATGGCGTCGTTAATTTTCGACATCGGGAACAATTCGGTAGTCGGCGCAACCTTGCTGCGGGCGGCAAAACGCATCAGCTTACGCAACTCATAAGGCGTGCCAGTAGCAGAGCCAGAGACACTGCGATCGCCCGCAATTAACGTAAAGGCCGGAACAGACAGCGGCGTGAGAACCGCACCGACCGTATGGAAATTACCGCCATACGTCAGCGCCTCAAAATAAGGCTGCCAGTCGAGGCTGACGTTCACAGTATTGATAATGAGATCAAACTGCCCCGCCAGAGTTTTCAGTGCCTGCGGATCGCGGCTATTCACCACTTTATCGGCACCCATCGCCAGTACTTCCTGCTCTTTCGCCGGATTTGAACTAAAGGCTGTCACCTCGCATCCCATTGCGTGCAGAAGTTTTATAGCGATATGCCCCAGCCCGCCAATACCAATTACCCCAACGCGGCTGGTAGCAGTGATATGGTGCATCAATAGTGGTTTAAAGACCGTGATACCGCCGCACAACAGCGGCCCGGCGGACTCGATATCAATATTTTCTGGCAGTGGAATCACCCATTGCCAGTCCGCACGCAACTTCTCGGCAAAGCCACCGCGATTCATAATCGTCGGCACCGCACCTTGCTCGCAGTTGATCTGATTACCGCTAATACAGGCGTCGCAGTGACCACAGCTACGCGCCGTCCAGCCAATCCCGACACGCTGACCGACCTGCAAACCTTTATCCTGCGCGGCGCTCCCGAGTGCCACCACGCGCCCAATCACCTCATGCCCGGCAACCAGCGGATACTGTGAAAATCCCCATTCGTTATCGATCATCGACAGATCGGAATGGCAGATCCCGCAGTAATCCACCTGCACTTCAATATCTTGTGGCTTCAGCTCACCGGGATCGTACTCATAAACTTCCAGTTCGCCGCCCGCTTCTTTTGCGGCATAGCTTTTTATCATCGACATTTTTTGGTCCTTCTCTGGTGTGGTCTGGGAAGTGTAGAGCATGGCAGGGCGGGGTGCCTGGAGTGTGACAAAGGTTACACATCGCTGTATGCAATGCTGAAAATTTCAGCACTTAGCGAGATGCGAGCAAGCTGGCGCTTGCATGGTGGCGTGCGACAGGTATAATCCACAACGTTTTCCGCATACCTCTTCAGTGCCGAAGTGGCGAAATCGGTAGACGCAGTTGATTCAAAATCAACCGTAGAAATACGTGCCGGTTCGAGTCCGGCCTTCGGCACCATCGGAACATCAATAGACGTCAACGGACGTCTTTTTTTGTGCCTGAAATCCAGTATTCACAAGGCTTTCCTTGCTTTTTCACTCAACCTAAGTCAACCAGATTCAATCTACATCAACTTACTGATGCGGGTACAACTGCGGGTATATCTCGGTTCGATAATATTTGTACCCACACAGAACCCTTGAAAGGATACTCATCATGGCTCTGAGTGATGTGAAGGTTCGTTCGGCTAAGCCTGAAGCAAAAGCCTATAAACTTACTGATGGTGACGGTTTGGTTTTGCTGGTTCACCCGAATGGCTCAAAATACTGGCGGCTGCGTTATCGTTTTGGCGGTAAGGAGAAGATGCTGGCGCTTGGGAAATACCCTGAAGTGTCGCTGGCGGATGCCCGGGCACGCCGGGATGAAGCTCGTAAGCTGTTAGCTAATGGCGTCGATCCCAGTGAGAACAAGAAAGCCGTTAAGGTAGAGCAGGAGCAAGAGGCGATAACGTTTGAATTGGTTGCCAGAGACTGGCACGCCAGCAATCAGAAGTGGTCTGCATCGCATAGAGCTCGAGTATTGAAAAGCCTCGAAGATAATCTCTTTGCTGCTATCGGTAAGCGGAACATTGCAGAACTGAAAACGCGAGACCTACTTGTACCCATCAAAGCGGTGGAATCATCCGGGCGACTCGAAGTCGCCGCCCGTTTACAGCAGCGAACTACTGCGATTATGCGCTTTGCCGTTCAGAGCGGCTTAATCGACTATAACCCCGCACAAGAGATTGCCGGTGCGGTAGCTACGGCGAAAAGACAACATCGTGCTGCTCTGGAACTTAATCGCATTCCTGAATTACTTCACCGCATTGATCACTATTCTGGCAGGCCGTTAACTCGACTGGCGGTTGAACTCACTTTGTTGGTTTTCATCCGTTCAAGCGAGCTGCGTTTTGCTCGCTGGTCAGAAGTGGATTTTGATACTGCCATGTGGACGATTCCAGGGGAGCGTGAACCGCTGGAAGGCGTTAAACATTCTCAGCGTGGTTCAAAGATGCGGACTCCCCATCTTGTTCCTTTGTCGCGGCAGGCTCTGGCTATTTTGGAAAAGATCAAAAGCATGAATGGGAGCCGTGACCTGATCTTCGTAGGAGATCACGATCCGCGTAAGCCAATGAGTGAGAATACGCTTAATAAGGCCTTGCGAGTAATGGGCTATGACACGAAAACGGAAGTGTGTGGGCATGGTTTCAGGACGATGGCGTGTAGCTCATTGATTGAATCGGGTTTGTGGTCGAGAGATGCGGTGGAAAGGCAGATGAGCCATCAAGAGCGTAGCTCTGTGCGTGCGGCGTATATTCATAAGGCGGAACATTTGGGAGAACGCAGGTTGATGCTGCAGTGGTGGGCTGATTTTCTTGATGCAAATCGTGAGAAGGCGATGAGTCCATTTGATTTTGCCAAACTTAGGCGGTGATTAATTGCGGTTTCTCCCACATTATGCGGAGGGGGACGATGTATTGGTTAAAGCGGTCCATCCGAAGGAGACCAGTAGTGCCAGCAGTAATGCTGTTACTGCTGGTTAATGACATGCTTTTTTTTGTCTATTTTTCAATCTGCGTTATGTCTCTCGGAGGTAACTCTGTGTTAAATATTGATAGGGCTAGTTTGCACAATGAAGAACCGAACAAAGTATTGATTTAACATTAGTATTTACTTAGCTGTTCTGACCGGTTTCTGCGATACAATGCTACCAAGTATGTAACTAATTCTAAGCAAAGGTGCTTTATAATCGAGAGGCGATTGAATGGATGCTTTAAGGGCTACAACATCGACAAATTTCAGTTTTCTCGCTGAACATGACCCGCTGTTTCTACAAATCGCCACTGCTGCAGAAAACGCCTTCTCAGGCGATCCCAACACCACCTTGATTAAGTTGCGCCAACTAGGTGAAGCCTTAGCACAACATATTGCTGCGCTGGTCGGGATCACGTTTGATGAACCGCCCACTCAGGCTGATTTACTCTACCGCCTCAATCGCGAGCTAAAATTTGAACCCACGGTACTCGAGCTATTTCATCTATTGCGGATAGAGGGCAACAAGGCCACTCACCAGTTCAAAACCAAGCACAAAGAGGCGCTAGATGGCTTAAAAGTGGCGCGAGCGCTAGCTATCTGGTTCCACCAATCTTTCGGCAAGCAGGGCGCGGCCTTTAAACCCGGCGCTTTTATTGCTCCTCCAGACCCGAGCAATCAGCTTAGGCAACTCCAAACGGAAATCGATCGCCTCAAAAGTGAGCTCACTACCGCCAACATACAGCTAGATTCCAGCCAACAGCTGCAAAATTTGCTGGTGCAGGAAAAGAGTGAATATGAAGCGCTGGCGTTAGCCATGGATGATGAAACTAAGGTGTTAGCATCGCAGGCGAAAGAGCAGGAAATTGCACTCGAACAGCTTCGACAGCAATACGAAGAAAAATTAAAAATCCTGCAAGCGCAACTGACCGAAAAAGATGAAAAGCAGGCCCGAACACAACGGCGAGAGTTTGCCCAGAAGAGCCGCCGTGCCAGCCAACATATCGCGTTAAATGAAGAACTCACCCGTATATTGATTGACCAAAACTTAAATGATGCGGGCTGGCTTGCTGACAGTCAGGAACTGACCTGGGCTAACGGAACTCGCCCTGAAAAGGGGATAAACAAAGCCATTGCCGAATGGCCTACGGAGTATCAGGGTAAAAAAGGTCGCGCTGATTACGTTCTATTTTGCGGCTTAACTCCGCTGGCCACGGTCGAAGCCAAAAAAGAAAACACCGATGTTGCGGGAAAAATTCCGCAGGCAGAACGCTACAGCAAAGGCTTCAAAATCACGTCCCCCATGATTGGCGCATGGGAGCGGGAAGGCCGAACCATTGCATGGGCGGATGAGACTGACGGGCATTATATTATCCCGTTTGTATACTCCTGCAACGGTCGCCCCTACGTGCCACAGTTGGCTGAGTCATCAGGAACTTGGTTCCGGGACGTGCGCGAACCGTCCAACATCCGCCGTGCGCTGCAAAAGTTTCATACCCCGCAAGGCTTGCTGGATAAACTCGAACGCAGCAAAGACAGCGCCGAACAGAAGCTAAAGCAAGAAGGCTTCGCTTACCTCCGGTTACGCGATTATCAGCAAAAGGCCATTCTCGCCGTTGAAAGCACATTGGCGCAAAACATCCGCAATGCCCTTCTGGCGATGGCGACCGGCACCGGGAAAACACGCACCATTGTTGGTCTAATGTACCGTTTTCTGAAAACTGAACGCTTCAAGCGCATCCTCTTTCTGGTTGACCGTACGGCTTTGGGCGAGCAAGCCACGGACACCTTCAAAGAAGCGCCGTTGGAGCAAAACCAGACGCTGTCTCAGATTTACAATATCGCTGAGCTCGGCGATATGGCTACACAGGCAGAAACCCGAGTACAGGTCGCGACGGTACAGGCCATGGTTAGCCGCATTTTTTCCTCGGACACACCACCGCCGGTGGATGAATTTGACTGCATCATCGTTGATGAAGCCCACCGAGGCTACACCTTAGATCAGGAAATGACTGAAGGGGAACTCTCGACCCGCGACGCCAGCCAATATCTCTCCAGCTACCGTCGGGTGCTCGATTATTTCGACGCGGTAAAAATCGGCCTTACCGCCACTCCGGCGAAACATACCAGCGATATCTTCGGCAAACCGATTTACATCTACTCCTACCGTGAAGCCGTGGCGGATGATTGGCTTATCGATCATGAACCTCCAATCCGTTATGAAACGCTGCTGACGCAAAATGGCATCCACTTTGACAAAGGGAGCCAGGTGCATGCCATTAATATCCACACCGGAGAGGTTGAGATTGATCAGCTAGAAGACGAAGTGGATTTCAACGTTGATGCATTTAACCGTGGCGTCATCAGTGAAAACTTTAATCGGGTTATTTGCCAACAGCTCGTGAAAGAGCTCGATCCCTTTGGCGAAGAGAAAACGCTGGTTTTCTGCGTTACAGACAAACATGCCGACATGGTCAAACGCTTGCTGGATGAAGCGTTCTCTGCTGAATATGAAAACTATAATCAAGCGGCCGTCGAGAAAATCACCGGTGAAAGTGACAAAGTCAAACAGTTGATCAAACAGTATAAAAATGAACGCTATCCGAATATTGCAATCACCGTTGATTTGCTTAGCACCGGCATTGACGTGCCGAAGATTTGTAATCTGGTTTTCATGCGTCGGGTGAAGTCACGTATTTTATTTGAACAGATGATAGGCCGCGCAACACGCCGCTGTGATGACATTGGCAAAACGGTCTTCCGTATTTACGATCCAGTAGATATTTATGAGGCTCTCAGTGACGTTAACACCATGAAACCGCTGGTCAAAGACCCCAATATCACACTTGAACAATTGGTCGGCGAGCTAACCGATACTGAACAGCTCGAAAAAGCGCTCAACAGCCCCGGTGAACATACAGGTGAAACTCAGGCTGATGTGGTGCTCAGCCAGTTAAGCCAAAAGGTGATGCGCATCCTACGTAAGGCGGAGAAACGGGCAGAAAATCGCCCAGTGGTGAAACAAAAATTGGCTGACCTCCATCAACTGTGGGGCGTTGAGCCAAAACAGCTGCATCAACATCTGCATCACTTAGGGCCGCGTCAGGCGGCAGCCTTCATCCAACAACAGCAAGGGCTAATCTGCCAGCTCAACGAGATAGCTACATTACTCGGAAGTGAATACCGGCCGATTATTTCTGAGCATCATGACCAACTACAGGAACGTAACCAGAGCTACGGTAGCCATCAGCGGCCAGAAGATTACCTGGAAAGCTTTGCGGATTTTATTCAGCAGCAGCTTAACCAATCCACTGCGCTGGCCGTGGTTGTCAACAAACCCCGCGACCTCACTCGTGAACAGCTTAAAGAGATCCGCTTATTATTAGACGGTGCGGGCTATTCCGAAGCTAATCTACAAACCGCCGTGCGTAATCAAACCAATCAGGATATCGCCGCCAGCATTGTCGGCCACATTCGCCGTGCTGCACTAGGGGAGCCTCTTGTGCCTTTTGCACAGCGCGTATCACAGGCAATGATCAACATTTATAACAGCCGCGCATGGACAACCCAGCAACGAAAATGGCTGGATCGTCTGGCAAAACAGCTGGTTCATGAAGTGATCATTGATCACCAATTTATTAACAATAGTTTTGCTGATGATGGCGGCGTAAAACAGCTCAATAAGATATTGGTAGACCAACTGGACAGCGTGCTGGATGAACTTAACGGTGCGATATGGCCACAACAAAGCGCCTGATTCTGGTAAAATTCGCTAGCGAAACTCGCCTTTTTAATCGCGCTTGCGGCATATTTCGCGAGCGAATGCAGGAAAAATAATGAGTAATAATAACGATATCGTACAAAAACTGTGGAACCTGTGTGATGTACTGCGTGATGACGGCATCAACTACAGCGATTACGTCACCGAACTAGTGCTACTACTGTTTATCAAAATGGTGCATGAAAATACCGAAGCAGAATTATTAGATCAGCACACTTTACCGCAGGGCTGCCGCTGGAGCGATCTCAACAGTTTATCGGGCCTCAACTTGCTTAACCATTACAAACAAATGCTGTTGAAGCTCTCCAGCGGCAAAGACGCTGAAGGTAATTCGGTTCATGCTGACCCGCTGATTAGCGCCATTTATGACGATGCGCAGACCCGCCTGCGTGAGCCTCGTCATCTCGAACAGATGATCCGCACCCTCGACCAAATTGACTGGTTTAGTGCTAAAAAAGACGGTCTCGGTGATCTTTATGAAGGTCTGCTGGAGAAAAACGCCGGAGAAACAAAATCTGGCGCAGGTCAATATTTTACGCCGCGGGCCTTAATTAACAGCATGGTACGCTGCATTAAGCCACAGGCTGGAGAAGTGATCCAAGATCCCGCTGCGGGCACCGCAGGGTTTTTGATTGCCGCCGATCAATACATCAAGCAACAAACTGACAACCTCTACGACCTTACTGCCAAAGCGAGAACCTTTCAAAAAAATAAAGCCTTTATTGGTGTGGAACTGGTTCCGTCTACGCGCCGCCTGGCACTGATGAACTGCCTGCTACACGGCATGGAAGGGGATGACGAAGGCGTCGTGCATCAGGGCAACGCGTTGGGCATGGTGGGTGCTAGCTTGCCCAAGGCCGATATCATTCTTGCTAACCCGCCGTTCGGTACGGCGAAAGGCGGTGAAGCCAGCATTACTCGTGATGACTTAACCTACCCAACTAGTAACAAACAGCTAGCGTTTTTACAGCATATCTACCGTAACTTAAAACCGGGTGGCCGTGCAGCTGTGGTGCTACCCGACAACGTCCTGTTTGAAGCGGGTGTTGGCACCGATGTACGCCGCGACCTTATGAACAAATGTAACCTGCACACCATTTTACGTTTACCCACCGGGATTTTTTACGCCCAAGGGGTGAAAACCAACGTTTTGTTCTTCACCAAAGGCAGCGCCAACAACAAACATCAGGATGAAAATTGTACCGAAAACGTCTGGATCTATGATCTGCGTAGTAACATGCCAAGCTTTGGCAAACGCACCCCGTTTGGTGAGCAACATTTAAAACCCTTTGAAGCGGTTTACGGCGACGATGCCAACGGTCAAAGCCCACGCAGTGAAGGGGAATGGAGTTTTAACTCCGACAAACTTGACGTGCCCGATAACGCCGAAAATCAGCACGTTGACAACCGCATGGCGACCAGCCGTTGGCGCACATTCAGCCGTGAATGGATCCGCGATGTTAAAGGTGATTCATTAGATATTGCATGGCTGAAAGATAACAACAGCGTTGATGTGACTAACCTGCCTGAACCTAGTGTATTAGCGATTGAAGCAAAAGAAGAATTAACCACTGCTTTAGCAGAACTGGATGCTTTATTGACTTTATTAGGAGCAACTCGCTGATGAGTAAGATTATTCTACCTGAAGGGTGGTCCAATTGTACTCTTGCAGATATTGCTGAAGTTAACCCTAAAAAAATAGAGGCTGAACCTGACATAATTGCAGGCTTTGTTCCTATGTCTCATGCCCCAACAAACTATTACGGGAAATTAGAGTTTGAAGAAAAGACTTGGGGTGAAATTGGTAAATCTTACACTAACTTTAAAAATGATGATGTGATTTTTGCAAAAGTAACGCCTTGTTTTGAAAATGGTAAAGCAGCAATTGTAAAAGATATGCCAAATAATATCGGTGCAGGCAGCTCTGAATTTTATGTTCTACGCGCTCGTAATCAAGAGATACCAGCCAGTTATTTACTTGGGATTATTAAGACCAGAAAATTTATGCAGGAAGGTGCAGAAAATATGACAGGTGCTGTTGGTCTGCGCCGTGTTCCAAGGGCTTTCGTTGAAAGCTTTCCTTTGATACTTCCCCCTCTTGCAGAACATAAAATCATCGCCGATAAACTCGATATTCTGTTAGCACAGGTCGAAAGCGCCAAAGCACGCCTTGAGCAAATACCACAAATCCTGAAGCGTTTTCGTCAAGCGGTGTTGGCATCTGCGGTGAGTGGAAAATTAATACCAAAGGATCAAAAGTCCAATGTACGATTTGATGTCTCAGTTGGTTCACTTTGTATAACTTCGTTTGATGGCCCTTTTGGGTCAAAATTAAAAACGGCTGATTATACAAATGCGGGTGTTCGTGTCGCTCGACTAGAAAATATTGGTCATTTAACATTTAATGATGAAAAAGAAACGTATATCAGCGATACAAAATTTAATAGCCTAAAAGGAAATAAGCTCGAAAAGGATGATGTGTTATTCTCATCATTTGTAGATGAAGATGTTCGTGTATGTCTTTTTCCACATAACGATAAAATTTTTATAAACAAGGCAGATTGTTTTTGTTTAAGGATCAATCAAGAAATAGCATCACCAAAATATGTAGCTTTAACATTAGCAAGCAGAACTTCGTATGAACAAATTAAAGCACAGGTTCAAGGTGTAACACGACCTCGTATTAATTTAAAGACGTTAAGGTCTTTGTCGTTTACGTTTCCTTCTCTACAAGAACAAAACGAAATTGTTCGCCGCGTAGAACAACTCTTCGCCTATGCTGATGGCATCGAAAAGCAGGTACACAACGCCCTTGAGTGCGTCAACAACCTCACACAGTCGATTCTGGATAAAGCATTTCGTGGGGAACTCACGGCGCAATGGCGTGCAGAAAATCCCGATTTAATTAGTGGTGAAAATAGCGCACAAGCATTACTGGTGAAAATTCAACAGCAGCGCAAAAACATAAAAAATATCAAACGCAACAAGGGTAATAATTGATGCGACTGATTTCTTTAGATTTGAGAGGCAGCTACAAAGGCTTGAAAGATCAATTCTTTGACTTCAGTTATGCCCAAGATAATATAATTGCATTGATTGGCCTTAATGGTTCTGGTAAATCTCAATTGCTTGAGTTAATCGGAGAAACTTTTGCTTATCTAGAGCGATGGCAACGTGCAGAGTTCAAAAATAAAACATCGTTAGGTTTTAGCGTCGCGGTACACTATCAATGGGATCTTAGAAATGATAGTGCTGTTATATCTTACCCAGACGAGCTCATGAATCATGGTGAGAGCATTGAGCTAAAGGTAACTATTGAGCTTGACGGCGATGTGTTTTTAAATGTTCGTGGTACTTATGAGTGGCATGTAATACAGCTTGGTGAGCGCCATTTCCCCATCCCTCTCGTGGTTGGTTATGCTTCGGGGCTAAACGAAAATTTACAGCGAAGTTTTATGAAAAATGCTGTGCAATATTTTGAAGTCCGTCGAATTAGTAGCCAGCGTCTAAAAATGCTATCACGAGAAATTAATGATGAACAGTTGGCTGAAATCAATAAGAAGTATCTTAAAAAATACCCACACATATTTGATCCTTTATCAGAAGGTGATTTTTTTCCAAATTATCACCTGAATTTGAGAGAAGTGAATCCTGCCCCTAGCAATTTTAACTATCTTGATTACGATAATATTGGGCTCTTAATTTTATCGCTATCGATTCTTCCGGCTGGGACAGTATTTCAACTATTAGATGAAATAACATATAAACATCCTGTCAAAGCTGTACTTCATTACGACTTTCGTTCTGGCATCATAGAAGATGATGCCATTCGTGATGTGAAAATGTTGATCCGTATAGCAGGCTCCGATCAAGTAAGGCCAACAGGAGGCCGAACTACAGATAACCAGTATGAACTTTATGAGTTAGAATATCTGTCTGGAGAAATCACTCTCGAATTAAGTGATGAGGCTGTTTTAAACCGACTTCGTGAAGATAACTACTTTGATTCTTTCGCATTATTTAAAAGACTTAATAATATTCAACAGCTTGGCATAAAGAACTGGGATCGTACATCTCGTTTGAAATTGATGAAAGATGATTTTATAGGTACGGTAAAAAAACCGCTTCAGTCAAGGTTACCTTTATCTGTTGTTGAGTTATTAATGGCTAATGAACAGGGCGATACCGTGAAGTTTGATGATTTATCTGACGGTGAAGCTCAATTGATTCAGGTTGTTGCCGCAACAAGGATATTCAGTCAGGTTCAAGCGCTATTTCTTTTTGATGAGCCAGAAACACACCTTAATCCGTCTTGGCGTACCTATTTTCATCAGCGTTTAACTGAAGCATTTACACCTGGAAATGAGAGGAAAGGTCAATCGCAATTCTTTCTATCTACTCACTCACCATTCATGATTTCCTCGCTCAAACGCGAGAATGTATTTTTCTTCGAGCGTAGTGATATGGGTTGTATCAGTATGGAACCGGTGTCCAGCCAGACTTATGGCACATCATTTGATGTCTTGGTTAAGAACCACTACGGTCTGCGTTCCCTTATTTCACAGACAGTGGTGAAGGATGTTAAAAATCGATTACCAGAAGATAATAATCCTGAAGCAGTTATAGCTGCGCGACTCTGGATTGAGGAAAATCTGGGAGAATCAATGGAAAAGGCTTATCTGCTAAGGAAACTAGATAGCTAATGTTATTTTCACTTAATCCACAGACGCCTCAATGTTCGGTATTTGCATTTCTTAATGCTGAATTTCTTCATTTTTTGCAAGCTACTATTAATGCTGATGTATTCTCAGAAAACTTATTCCGCACTTTTCCTGAGATGATTGAAGATACAGAAGTACTTGTCCCTAGTGTATGTTGGAGTAATGAGCCCACAAGAGAGAAATTTCTTGGGTTATGGGAAGCGCGGCCTACGACCGTTGCGCAGCGACGGGAGTTGTCAGACCAAATAAGTCAGGCTCAGGATATTAATGTATTTTTCAACAATACCCAAGCTGTATTGCCGCAATTAGTACCAGCCTCTTTATTCGAAGCATGTAAGGCGTTAACAACTCATTTGTTTACACGTACCAAAGATCTAGCTCAAGCAAAGTCACAATCCAATAGTTCTATTGAAAAACATTATCAGAATTTCGTCAGAGAAAATAATAATAGCCATCTATGTCCTATTTGTGGCACTGCACTTCTCTCTCAAAATCGAGAAAGCGTAGCAGAGGAAGAACAATGGCGATCAGATTATGACCACATTCTTTGCAAAGATAAATATCCAGTTTACAGTGTCCATCCAGGAAACTTCATTCCGACTTGCCATATTTGTAATAGTAAAGCTAAAGGGGCAAGGGACTTACTGAATACTGTTGGTCTCCAGAGACGATTAGCATTTTATCCACTTCCCCCATCACAAGAGTCATGTGAGCAATTTGTTGTGGTATCGCTTCACCTCAGTGACCGTAGAGATTTAATTGTGAATAGTTGGGAAACACCGTTGGAGTCAGCATCCATTTTATTCCCCAGAGCTCCAGCTGACATAGTAGATAAAATAGGTGTATGGAAAGAAGTTTATAAAGTACCAGAAAGAGTTGAACAGCATCTTAAGGTCAACTTTTGCGAGCGTATAGCCGCTGATCTACGACCAGTAAGCTTTGATGATTTCTGTGAGCAATTACATAGATATTCGAGACAAATGCCAGCAGACTATAGAAAATCGGAATGGAGGTTTTGGTGGCAGAAAGTCTATGAATTCTTATCAGATCAAAATAGAGACTATTTACACGATGTGTGGATATTAATTGCCTGGAAATTAAGGTTATCAAATGATGCTGATATGGCTGATACGTTTAATCAAATTTAAATTTTACTTCAACAGGGTGAGAGTATTGTTACTCTCCCTTTTTAAAATACATTGTAGAAGGTGCGCTTATTACTACGCAACCATCAATGCCTTTTATCTTCAATACCCCTTCCTTGAATTTAACATGTTCTTGTGTTGCTCGAGTGCAGTCCCACAGGAAGCTGATGATATACGAATCCTTATATTTTTCGTCGACACGATAAAGTGACGCATCTTCTGCAATTTCTCCTATTAGTGCAGGAAACGATTTTTTTGTATCTTTTCGGTATTTTACTTCAATAATTGTGTGCAGTGATGGCAGATAAAGGTCTATGCGGGGGTTTTTTTGTCCGACAGGCTGAAGATTCACCTCATCTGCAATATCGTTGAATATTGGCGCAAGTAGGATATAAAGCAGATTCTGAACATGATATTCATTTTCAACTTGCCACTTTACGGGCTCTGCGCCTCTGGTTCGACCTGAGTCCTCCCATGTCCATCGTTTTAACCCTGCAGGGATATGTTCCAGAAATCCTAGCAGGTCATCCAGTGTCCATCCAGACGGTGGAGCAATGGCAATTTCCTGATTAATTTGATTAAAAACGTAAAGCATTACACACAAGAGAGTAACTGAAGGATTTTCTGTAGCTTGTGCTTGAAATTCGCTCATGAAACGTCCGACAAGAGAAAGTCGGTTCTGATGACTATTGATCTTCAATAACTTTCGATAATGAAGGAAGAGTGGTATGCAGGCACTACTAAAGGAGGCTGATTCGCTGTTACCGACATATGCCGCGATATCTTTCTCGAAGATACTTAGATGGTTGCTTTCAATTTGCTGAGCCAGAAACCCTGAAATCCACTTTTCGAACTCGTGATTTATGCTCTCATCTTGCATCTGTGCCGTTAGCCATTTCACTGCCATTACACCGAACATATCCGATACCCAAGGTCTCGGTGTTGAATCAATCTTGGGAGCTTGTCCGAGCAGGCGAGAGACATCCTGGACCGAGACAGTTTCATCTAGAATACCTAAACCTGAAATTGCACAGCGTTGGTATAAAGATAGGTCCGCAAAGCTAAAATTCGTAATGCAGCTTTTATCTCCTTCCAGGAGACTAAAAAAGCAGGACTTAAATGGATCAATGTGAGCGGATTCGATCACCTTACTGTGAAAATAGTCGCGTAGCTGATAAACGTTTTCTTTCTCTATAGGAACCATTGTGAATGCCCTATTTTTCCAATCATGACTGAGTCACTCCAGCCCGGAAGCTGATTCAACCATCCTAAATTATGGGCGATAAGATCGGAATAAGTGATGGTAACTGGCATGGGATTGGGGAAGTAACTACGCCAGGAGTGTGATGCGAAACTGTAGAGCTGAGCACTCAAATACTTAATATCTTTGAAGGTCGAGTCTTTATGAACGTTGACGATCACACCACGTGGATGACCGTCCGTTTCTTGTCGTAATTCACGTTGGCCGATCAGGTAAACAAGCATTTCGTTTTTAGAAAGCTTAAACGTATTTCCGCGATGTGTCGCCAGGCGTCCTTTCGACATAGTCGCCGTTGAAGAGTCGAACATGTGGAGTCCGTGATTCTCTGAGATTTTTACGAAGGCATACTCGATCTGATAATCTCTATACTTGTCGATTACCGCACGGACTGCCTGAATCTCTTCCTTATTGAACTTTTTGACTTGTACATGGAAAATTAAGCGAATCGTATCGCCTTTCTGCCAGTTCATTCGCCTTTGTATTTTTTCTATATTCTCGGCCAGAACAGAGGTTAGAGCGTCGCAGTAAGCTTCCGGTACAACGGCTTTGGACGTACTCGAGACAATGTAACTACCGTCTCCCGAAAATACGGTGGTGATTCCCATAATGCGCTGATTATGGGCACCACGCTCTTGGACTATATTTGCACTGCCAATACCGATCACGAGTTCATGGGATAGTGTTGGCGATGATTTGAGTAGCCACGGGACTCCACCCATCTTCGCATAGCAGGCCAGTGACATGTTATTAAGCGAGTAGCCGAGTGAATAATCAGACTGCGTTAGCAGCTCTATTGTGAAATCCTGTACAGGAACTTGGTGCAAGTAAAATAGGCTTTTACCAAGATAGTAAGGATTATCAGCAACTTTGAGTTTTTTAAATGACTGCCGCACCTGTACGAGGGCCAGATCCCAACGTCCTCCTTCATCAGCTTTTTTGCGTATTGCAGCTTCGATGGCATTTTTGTATGCATCGACGCTGTCTGTGGATGTTTCGAACACTTCAACACGACTGGTTCCAAGTGCAAATTTACCCTCAAGGCCATTTCTGAAATATTTGCTATTAGCAATGCCTTTCAGAAGCTTACGGACGAACTGCTCGACTCGCCCTTTGTCATGTTGGGCGCAGATCACGCAGATTGATGGATCGTTCCTATCGAAGGTACGCTTTGTATAGGGGCCATTTTGTGTAAGACCCTTCTCAGTCCAATCTGCTTCACCGTTATCGTTGAAGACGAACACCGGCTTTTGCATCTGTGCACAATCTTTTTGAATATCGGATGGATCCTCAATTTCGATACGCGTTCCATCGAGCAGCGAGATGTTTGTCGCTTGGATATACTTCTTAAGGGCGTCGATGCGGTCTTTTTTATTCTCGCCTCCGTTGAAAATGGAAACGGACTGCCGAATATGTTCGACAATGGAGTCTTTCTTCGTACCATGCGTATGAAGGATGTAGTCGTCAAAATTAGCTCGACTAGCTTCGAGATAAACGTCTTTAGCCTCAGCATGAACTGCTTGGCCGTCGGGACGAATGACACTCAGAGTTCTCCCTTCGTGGCAGCTTTCTACAAACCCTAAAAGTTTTCTAAATCCGTCGTCCTGCTCGGTGACGACGTAGCGACCAATAACATTGAATCCGGTTTTTAGGAAAAACAGGCAGTTCTCTTTTACTACACGACGTGTTGAGCAATCAATTATAAGACACGGCTGACCTTGGACAGTACGAGTGTCGATTGAATACTTGGCACAAATTTTTAAGGGATAAGCCTCACCAAGAATTGAGGCTAAAAGATTGTCTTTTGGTTTGGCACTTACCACCTCGATAGGATTGAAGCCGCAAGGAGTTCGACCCAATCCAGCGAAGTGCTTGAGCAGACCATCTTTAACCAGAGAGCAAAAGGTTCCCAAATTATCCTTTAGTTGCAGTGTCTGCGGTGTACCAGGTTTGGGGAACGTACCATCACTCGAAAAAATCTGAATATTGTCACCCTGACGCCGGAAGACGTGCGTCACTTTATGGGAGGAGCGGAGGCTATCTAGAGTCGTCTTGTCGTAGGGGATCTGGACAAATTTCAACTCCAATTCAGGGATTTTCAGTGGAAACGCATTCAGGACAATCGGCAAGACCCACCCCTTTTGTGTTAGTGAAAAATCCAACATACTGCGTCTCGATAATTATTCCCAGTCAGGGATGTGCTGGCACCTGACTGGCGCTCGCTGTGGGTTCCCTCCATCCGACTCTGGAAATAACTGTTTCAACAATTAATTTTCCTACACTGTAGCGTAAATTTTCTTAAGGCTCCCAAAGCGATTATTTAACTCTTTAAACTAATCTAATGTAAAGACTAGGGAAATGATACGAGTGTAGTCTATGTCTTCGCTGTGATGAGGATCTATTCTTCGGTGTACATAGGGGTACTTAAGTTCCGATATAACACTCAACCAGCCTAAATTACATCTGCAGGATCTCATGATTAAAATGATCTATGTGGTAGGTCATTAAATGGAGTAACCGGTCTCTCATAGGCAGGCGTAAGCCACCCCTGAGGGGCAGACAGATGCCATGCAGTTGAATGGTTTAAAGGGTTTGAGAGGGTGATAGTGCTGCGGTTGTCACACTATAGAGTTCTGGCGTAAAAACAGTCAGGCATCTCGGCATTTATCAACTCGTCCAACGCTCCTCTGAAATTTGCGGGATCGGTTTAGTTTCAGGTGGGGGCGCTGAGGCCCCCGATTTATCGTACTCAGGATTGTGCGGTGTAATAGACCAAAGCCAGCTTGTTGCCATCGGGGTCTCTAACATAAGCGCTGTAGAAACCTTCGCCGTAATGCGGGCGCAGGCCAGGTGCTCCCTCGTCCGTGCCTCCTTGGTTTAAAGCGAGCGCGTGAAGCTGCTGGATATGTTCGGCAGTGCGGGCAATCAGGGCGACCATCACACCATTTCCGGTTGTGGCATCCTGTTTATCAAAAGGTATGCCGATACCCAGTGCCGTCGTGTTATTACCGTTGAAAACGCCCAGCTACGCGACGTCCTCATTCCTGCCACAATGGGTATAGCTCTGCATCTCCATGAACGGATAGTCGAATGTGAGGGCATGTGGCTGGTAGTTTGTTTTAAGCATAATGTAAGAAAACATGGGCTCTCCTTAATGGATTCAGGGGGAGTGACTATAATCAGCTCAAATCACTCGTCCGCTTTATGAGCCCAGGCGGGCATTGCCGTCAGATAACGTTTTGCCCGCTTCAATGCTTCTTCCGGGCCGACTTTTTGCCAGGAATCAAGGAAGCTGGCTAAACCTGATACCGCTTCTTCCCAGGGTTTGAGATTGCCGTTGCTGTCGCTGCAGTACGCACAATAGTGATCGCTTGCACTGTGTGCATCGGGTGCCGACATCGGCATTCCGCAAGCCTGACAGAACTGTTCATGTTGTGACATAAGATGCTCCTTATGGCGACGTGCTGATTAATAAACATACTGAATATGCATTGTGCAGGTGATGCATCAGATCAAAGCAAAGGCGAAGCTCCCGGTATCTCCAGTCAAAAATACCGGGAAGCTATTGTTACCTAGCGATGAGCGCGAACACGCCCCAGCCAAAGTATTCCCGCGCGTAAGTTACGTGGCGTTTCGGCGAGAGTGATAGCTCGGCCCTGACTTCGGCGGCGAAGCCGTCGTCAGGATTCGCTTCCAGCCAGCGGCGCATGGTCAGCCATTTCGCGGCTTCATACCGGTCCCAGCCTTCCTGGTCTGCCAGTACCATTTCCACCACGTCGTAGCCGAGTTCATCGAACGCGTTGACAAGCCCTGGCAGCGTCAGGAAATCGGTCGTCGAGCTGACGCCGCAGGCCTGGGCAATCTCTTCCGTCGCAGGTAGCTGACGCCAGTAGGGTTCGCCGATAAGCATGATCCCGCCCGGTTTCAGGCTTTGAGCCAGCAGCTCGATGGTCCCGGCAAACCCACCGGCTATCCATGTCGCACCGACACAGGCAGCCACGTCGCATTTCTCTTCTGTAACATATCCGGCGGCGTCGTTATGTATGAACTGAACCCGGTTGCTGACGCCGAGCTCTTCTGCGCGGCGTCTGGCCTGCTCGCTGAACAACTGGCTCATATCGATACCGACACCGGTAATGGCGTGGTCCCGGGCCCAGGTACAGAGCATCTCGCCCGAGCCGCTGCCGAGGTCAAGAATGCGGGTATCCGGCTTCATGCGCAGCACACGGCCCAGCGTGGCGTACTTCTCTTCGGTGAACGGGTTATGAATACGGTGCTCACTTTCGCTAATTGTAAAAATACGTGGGATATCCAATGTTGAATTCCTTTTATTGCGTTGAGTATGAAGAGGAAGTTCCTCTGAGGTTTTTGCTTTTTCAGCCAGCAGAGCAAACAGCTTTCCTTCAAATGTCTCGCTGACTGGCCAGTCGTGATCCTGAGACAAATGGTTCGCCATCATGTGTTGGCTGAAGGCCGGTTCGTCCCAGGGGATTGTACTTTCCTCCGCTGACAGCTGGACGTGTCGGGATGAGGAAATAAGGGGACTGATATCCACCATGCTCTCCTTAGCGGTTATCAAGCTGAGCGCGGACGTTATGCAGCCCGGTGGTGTTGATTCGGTAGGGCTGGCCATTGACGGACTTGATCAGTTTTTTGGTTTTGAGTTTTTTGAAGACGGCGAGCGTGCAGTCGGTCAGCAACAGCCCTTCGCGGCTGTAGCATTCAACGGAAGTGACGCGGCCTGAAGAATCGCGGACGTGCGCAATACGTCTACCTTTAGCGAGAACGTGTAAGGTATGTTGTTCCTGACGGGATAAATTCATACTGAAGAACCTATTTAATCATCATGTGCAAAACGTGCAAACACACCGCGGTGTCCGCATTCGATTTCGGCGCATTGATAATCAGTCCGGCCTGAAAAGGTCGGTAAGCTGATTATCGGATGATTACATTCTCCAGCATCAAAGCCTCGGGTTGAGTTGAAAGGTATTTACGGAGCGAATAGTAACACGTAGTTTTAGGAGGGATATGTTTCAGTAGAAAAAGTGTGATGTACTTTGGAAATTGAATGCCAACCCATATACTGGGAAAGGCAGATGACACTGACGAATGCATGTTGAAGTACGTCAGAAATGGCCTCATCGGCTTTTCCCCTCCGGACGTTATTCTCCTTTTGTTAAATCCAGAACATAAATATGCTCACCCTCTTCGATGCCTGAAAAATGAAAGCCAGTCCTGATAAGTAATTTTATTGAAGAGGTATTCTCCGGATCCACACCGGCTTTGATGAGTGAAAAACCGTTCTCCTTTATCCAGCCGATGGTGGCGGTAATGGCTTCAAATGCATATCCCTGGCGAGCATGAGCGGGGCTGATGGTATAACCGAGCCAAAATACATCGCATTGCTGACGTAAATAGATATCACCAATCAAAACCTGCGTCAGCTTGTTGACGATGGCCAATTGAATTCCCTGAGTAAGCGTAAGAACGCCCAGCAATGCTGATTCATAGTCCTCTTTTGTTAGACCCTTAAACCCCTGATATTTCATCCACTCCGCATCATTGCGATACACCATAAAACTATCGATTTCGTGTGGCTGAAATGGCCGAATAATGCACCCTGGCGAAATTATTTGCATAAGACTTCCTTTTAAATGATTCATCTGCACCAGTCTCTGCGACCAAAAGAGTTACCGCCTGATGCTATGCCCGACAGCCGCTCCCTGACTATGTCCGGTGCGTCGCCGCTTTCATACACAACACGAAAACTGTCAGTTTAATGTTCAACCCTCATCGGCATAGAACACAAAAGCCAGCTTATTCCCGTCCGGATCGCGTACATAAGCACTATGGAATCCCTGTCCGTATTGCGGCCTGTGCCCCGGCGCACCTTCATCCGCGCCTCCCAGACTAAGGGCAAGCGCATGCAACTGCTGGATGTGTTCAAACGAGCGGGCGTTCAGCGCCACCATCGTGCCATTACCAGCCCCGGCGGGTTGCATGTCAAAGGGCCTGCCGACGCACAATCCGATGGTATGGTTATCGCTGAACGTCCCCCAGGATGCGCCTTCTTCATTTCGGCCTGCCTTTGGATACCCAAGCAATTCCATCAACGGATCGTAGAATCGGATGGCTCGTGGCAGATCGTTAGTACCCAGCATCACGTAAGAAAACATAAACCCTCCTTACTCACTTTTGTATTTTTGTTGCAGACAGCCTGCCGGTGATACTGACAGGCTCTGATGCTGCCCACGCAGTTTAAGCAGGCGGGCAACTGATATGATGACGGCTATACCGGCCAGCAGAGCCGCGCCGTGGAAAGCAATCCTGCCGCCGGCATGTAAGTAAACCCAGCGGGTTATTTCAATGCTAAGGGCAATTATGCCAAGCGCCAGAATATTCAGCGTGGCAGAAACGGTGCCTTTTGGCAGGTTATGAGAAAAGAGCGTGAAGCGAAACAGCACCGGATAGAGCAGTCCAATACCCAGGGCATAAAAGCTCGTTCCCAGTACTGACCATAGCCAGACGTGTGGCCATAGCAGATTGCCGACCAGCAAAGTCAGCAAGCCAGCAAGCTGTATCGGGACAGTCCCCCAGATAAAACGCGGTGAAGTCGGGTCTTTGATAAAATTCGCTACGATCGCACTGGCGATAATGATCCCACTAAACACGGGCACCTGTGTCCAGGCATAGGTTCCGGGAGACATACCCCCGTGCTCAATCAGGATCACGGGTGAGAGCGCCACCCAGGTGATGATGGGCAGGTTGCCAAAAGCAACTGCCAGTGAGCCGGTCAGCACCACTGGATGGCGAAATGCCGCGATGAAATCTGACAGCACTTCACCCGGTTTGAATTCTCTTCCCTGAGATATAACTGTTTCCGGCATTTTGAGCAGTAGTAAAAACCATGCTACCAGACCAAACACACCGATGATGGCAAAGAGCAGTTTCCAGTGAATGAACGCCATCAGCGCAGCGCCGGCCACAGGCCCGATAACTGGGGCGAGCAGAACAATAGAGGTCAGCGTAGCCATGATTCTGATGGAATCCATTTCACCAAACGCCTCCTGAATTGAGACGTAACCAACGGTTGAGATAAAACAGATGCTGGTGCCCTGAATGAAGCGGGCGACGAAGTATTGTTCGATCGAGGTGACAAACAGCATGCTTAGACTGGCAAGGGCAAAGATCATTGCACCAGTGAGCAGGACAGGGCGGCGGCCAATCCGGTCGGAGAGTGGCCCCAGGAGCCACTGTAGCGCCAGTCCGCCTGCCATATACAAACTGACTGATGCTGGAGCCAGCGTCACATCCGCCTGTAGCTCATTTATAATGCTAATGACGCCCGGCTGAATAAGGTCCGTTGTCAGGTAGGCTGAAAAATCGTAGATGATCATCGCCAGTGGAAATAATAGAACGCCGCCATACCTGCTAAGGCGTCCCGAAAATGGCTTCATAAACGGGTTCTCCGTTTTTTATCATTGAATGGTTTTAATCAACTCAGATCGTGCAGTTCTTTATCCATTGCAGGAGTCAGTCTGAGATCAAGAAATTCTACCTCCAACCCCTTGCGCTGAGGTGTACAACACATGATGCCCGTTTTTACAGGGCCCGTAGGGAAATGGCATAAGCGAAGTAATGGCCAGTGCTGTCCATCTGAGGAGTACTGCAGTCGTAACGCATCTTTTTTACGGGTCAGACGCAGCCAGAATTCCTTCGGATCCCCAGGAAAGAGTCCTGTAGCCCAGTCGGAATATCCCTGCGTGAGTACACTCCCGATTGCAGGTGTGCCATCGTTGAATTCGATGCCAGCTTTGAGCCAGTGCTGTTCGTCAGAGAGAATCATAATTCCGGCCTGGTCATAGAGTGTGGTGAAGTTTGCGCGGATCCTGACCTGAAAAGTAAAATCACCTGTTACATCAGTAGCGTAGATGTGGCCGGTAAAACGCTCAAACCCGTACCAGGTACGGCACCAGAAATCAGTATGCTCATCTGTGATTACCGACAGGGCGTTATTTTCGTAGCACCATACGGCGGGCTCATTGATCCATTCAAACCTGCAACTCATCATTGTTCTCCTGTCATGCGGAACGCAGCATAACGATAGTTTAAAATGTCAGTTCCATTTCAAACTGGCATAACGGTTCAGCCTGATAACCCGCCGCAGTAAATAATGGTGCCAGCGTTTCTGGGATCGCGGCTGATGTACCTATGCCAGGCCATCTGGCATTGATTTTCTTAAGCATTGTTTTAGCCCGTCCCTGGTAACGATACGCCGGTTCCACAAACAAACAGCGGAGCTGAGGTTGTCCCATGAACTCGGCGACAGCACACCATGCATGTTCGTTATCCCTGAGGATGTCACAGGGAATAGACAAGAGCTGCAGGGGACTGGCCAGCCAGGGAAGATCATCATCTGGTGCAGACCAGACGGTACGCAGGAAGTCATCAACAGACTTGGATTCCATAGCCCCTGAAGATATTTCCAGATGAGACTGTGGATCTCCCCGGTATTTGCACAGATGTCGGCGAACCTGAAAACCGAGCGCGTGATAGAGAGCGATGGCCCGGGTATTTTCGCGCATCACTTCCAGCCTCACGCTGGAAAACTTTTTCTCTTTTAAGGAGGTAAACAGAGGAGTAAGCATCTGTTTTGCCAGTCCCTGGCTCCGGTACTCGGGTAACACACCAAATGCGGCCAGACGCGCTTTGTCCATTCTGCGGGTTACGATGGCTATTGCCGCCGGGTTATCATTGACCAGCCAGACAAACGAGTCTTCAAGACTGAGTCCTTCGGAAATGAAACGTAAGGCAAACATTTCCGGTGGCAACGCAAACGGTGTCATTGATTCATTAAAGCTGTCTGCAAGAATACGGCACAGCTCAGTAATGCTGCATTCAAGGGCTGATACCGGAATAACGTTCATAGATAAAGCTCTCCATTGCGGTTACCGGGAGCTACAGGGGAAAATATGCTCCCTGTTTTCTCAGACAGTGAAGCTGATTTCTACAGAGCGGGCACTGCGATCACCCTCACCATGGTAAACAGCTTCGATGTTGTTACCGTCCGGATCCAGAACAAAAGCGGCATAGTATCCGGGATGATAGGTTCGTTCGGCAGGTGCGCCGTTATCACGTCCGCCATGATTTAGTGCTGCGTGGTAAAACGCGTTCACCGATTCACGGTCTGCGGCCTGAAAGGCCAGATGGTGCCGTCCTGTAGGCACTCCGCCAGACTCCGAACTTTTTACTGACGAAATGACCAGTTCGTCAGCCCAGATATAATCGTCATCGGTAATAACCATGGGGATCTTAAGTTCCGCCAGAACAGCAGTGTAAAACGCTTTGCTTGCGGCAAAGTCGTTTACCACGAGCTGGATATGGTCGATAAGTCTGCCACGATGCAGCGTATAGTTATCCATGGTTCATTTCCTTATTCAGATTCTGTCAGTCAGATCTTTACCTGTGAAACTCAACAGAGGCACAACTCTACGTAATGATTGTGTTGTTGGAAAAAAATACATTAAGTTTTGTGCTCTGAACCCGACAGATATCAGAAAATCATTCCAGATTTGGTCTTTGTACAGGAACTGCTATTCCGTTATTCGCTTATGACCAGGCTCTCAATTGCCAGTTGTAATATAACGAGCAGGGATGAGATAAGAGCAAGCCATTTTAAGGGGCGTAGTTTACGTTCAGGTATAGAGAGCGTGTAGAGTATGGCATGACGCTTCATTTTATTGAGTGGCATGCTGCCTCCTGAAAAAGAGCCGCCTGCACAGGCTGCTACACAATGAAAAAAGAATCATTCCACAAGCAAGGCACTTATGAGCAAGGTTAGTTGCCCTGGTGCTAACATAACGGTTAAGGTGGTAAGAACAAGCCACTAGCGGCTAAACGTTTTCCTTCCGAGTTGACAGTTTCCTGCTTGAGAGCTGCTCGTTTGTTAGCCAGAACAGGTTAACGGATAAAATCAGTATATCCATAATAAATAAATAGTTGTTTAGCATTTATTTAAATAATGCCTTCCGAATAATACGCACTAAAATAATAAACAAGCTAGGACTATCCAGTACTGCTAATTGATAGGCGCTCATGAAAACTGGAGAGATAATTGCTTCTGATTAGCCATCAATGCAATTACATCCTGGTCTGGGGATTCCCGGGGGTTAAGTAGCGTGATTAACCATCATAAATATTGATTGAACTCATTTACCTAAAAAGCGCCATTTTGATAGGCTCGACTTAACTCGTTGACCATTTACAGGATTGTAACGTTGGAAATCTTTTTTTAACCCACTGAAAAGTATCTCTTAAATATTTTTCATACATAAAAATTCATGGTCCGTTCAGTACGGATCCGATTTTGTATGGGTTAAAAAAGGTACGTTATGAAAGTTACATGGACCGTCACGCCTGTGGGGTATCAGCGCATCGCGAAACGATGCCCTTCATGCAACATTAAACGGGACTTCACGCCGTCAGGTGCATTTCGGGTTAATTCACAAAAGAAGGTGCTGGACGTGTGGAGTATCTATAAATGCACACACTGTGATTACACCTGGAATATCTCCCTGTTTTCGCGTCTGCACGTCAGCAAAATTGACCGCCAGCTTTATCATCGACTAATGACAAACGATGCCGCCACGGTGCAGCACTTTGCATGTGATATCGCGATGCTGAAGCGGAACAATGCAGAGCTATCGGGTCGGCCTGATTTTCACGTTCAGGAGCGCTGGCCGGTAAGCATCACCGCCCACCAGCGGGTTCGCGTTAGTGTCAGGATCTCCCGTTCATTTCAGGTAAGTCTGCTGTCGATTTTGAAGCAGCAGCTCATGCTGAGCGCTGGTGAGATTCAGAGAATGGTGGAAGCAGGGCATATAAGTGGCGTTACACTGAAGTTGCTTAAATCGAGAAAGCTGAAGGCAGCGGAATATCACTTTCAGCTGACTGCGGAAATGTTATATGCCCGGCGCAGGATCGTTCTGACGCATCGTTAAAATATTAAGCTCCCCTGAGGTAATAAACGCCCGTGTGGCAGCGGTTCAACATAATGCCAGATAGGCCAGGGATAGGGGAGCTTCAGTTTTTCGGCTTCTGAATTGAGAACTTTAGTGAATGGGGTGATAGAGGATATCGCTTGAATTGTGCCGAGTCTAATGGTGCTTTAAGGATTGGGATATCGGGAAAGGTGTAGCTTAATTGAATGGGTTGTATCAATGACCGCGTGAATCGGCAATGCGTTGCTGTAACCATAATTCGACTTCACTTTTCTTCCAGCGGGAGCACCGGCCCAGCTTAATTGGCTTCGGGAACAGTCCGTCTTTTATCAACTTATAGAACCATTTATCCGTCAGCCCCGTTAGCTTTGTGATGAAGCGCATATCCACCAGTCGGTCATCAAGCAAAGAAATTTGTTCTGTCATGATGCTGTCTTCCATTGTGGGATTATCCTGAGCTGGTGGTTGATTGCTCGTTACTACCAGCCCTTCCACATCAATGGATTGATACGTAAAAAAGTGCAGAACGTGAGTTATAGTGAGCGAGGACGCCCCAGTCCGCTGGGCGGCGGTACCTCACTGGCTCCGTAGTGATAGTGACCGTGCTTTTGCTCTTCTTTGGCAAGGTAGCTGATGATGTAGCGCAGGTTATCGATGGCTTCGGTATCATCGTAGTTCACCGGCTTATCAATACTGACGTCATAAGTAGGTTTGTATTCGCAGCGGTTGTAATAGCCTTCTCGTTGCGTTATTTCCCGCCATATTGTTCCGACTCTCTCAGCTATTGGGTAGGTAGCCTGGTTAAGGTGCCTGTCGAGATAGAACACGATATGAGCATGGCAGCCGTGGTCTACAGAGCTCTCCAGTACCCAGAAATACCCTGCCAGATTTGTGTGCTGCAGGGTGCGTTCAACCAGCATGCGTACCTCTCGCTCTGTTTCGTTCCATGAATGACGTTTAAAGCGCTCTGTACCTTTCTGATAGAACAGGTCGAGTCGGAGTGCCTGTATTCGGGAATATCGGTTCAGTAGCTGATTCAGGTGGTCATTGAGTAGAGACAGTAGAAACCAGTTCATCGTGTATCTGGGGTTAAATGGGTAAGGTGTATGCATTGATTTATCCTTTGTCAGGTGGAGTACAAAGGATTGGGATGGGATGTAATTTTTAAGAGAAGCAGAGATACAGGGAACTGCGTATCCAGGGGAATACAGGCAGGGTTGCTTGTTGGGGAAGGGGCTATGAACAGAGTGGTATAGAAACAGGGAGTCCCCCTTAATTATACTAAAAACCCAAATGTTCATATCTGCTGTTGAACGATGCTAATGAGGTGAGCACAGGAGGATTGTAGGGTGAAAACAACAGGAATAATGCAGTAAAATGTCAGGCTTTTATCACAATTAAATCAGTAGGATATCAGTAAAAAATCAGCCATTCCTCAGCCTGTGACCCACCTCCCTCTACCTAAAAGATGCTCATGCTAATCTGTGTTCAGGAGCCAGAATTAGAGGGAGGAGACGATGTTGCATTACGATATGATCCGCTATGAAATAATGTACCTAAAAACGCTGGACAGGCATTTCAATACAGATCACTCGTTACTGTGCAGTACTTATGATAGGCCCGATGATTTTCGACGCTTGATCTCTCAGATACTTGAACGGCATTTTCTTGGCGATCAGGACAGAATCAAAATTGCGCGGAAAACACTTAAAGAATGGGCTGACCTGCAACTGATTGATAAAGAATATTTTGATTGTTTCAAAGGCACACCAAGAGCATCGTGGTTTGCTCACCATTATATTTTTGAATACCCAGTATTACCTGCAGGGTTGAAACTTGGTGGGTTGGGGAATGACGTCGGTTGTTCAGGTGGTTTTAATTCTCTTTTAATGAACGATAATATCTTCACAAATCTTGATTTCTCTAATTTGAATATCGACCTGGACGATATAGATTGGGACCTGATAACAAATCCACAGGCCACTGCTTCGAAAAAAACGAAACGCGTTTTCTCCCGATTTTATCTGAACGCGGGAGCAAGTACCGATCTGTACAACCCCACTCCGGTAACTGAGCGTGAACTCATCAATGGTGTGATGAGGTACATTGATGAAGCACCATGCTCACTTGGAGATAAGATCACTTATTTCAAAAAACTGCATGAGCGCTGGCTTGAGCAATATGATTTTTTTCTAACAGATTTTGACTGGATGTCACGTGATGATGAAACTCAGTTAGTATATCTCTGGGACTATCTCAAAGGAAAGGGACGAATAGCGAGCTATCTTCGCCCTTATAATACGTCTATGCGTTATGACATGATTATTGCGGCTATGGATGTGTGGAACGCCCAACCTGAAGAGAAGCTGGAGTTTATTGAGAAGATGAAACATGCCTGGCAGGCAGCGAAATCTTACCGGAAATCTGCTAAATAGCGTTGTGATCGCAGTGATGTCTTGGTCTGATTTCTCAATGTAGTCATGAATCTGAGTCGACCCAGGGTCCTCTAACTATCTTTTCCTTGTCCCGTTAGGTACAAGCACATACTGTTAAAGATTAATATGGCGGGGTATGGACGTCGGAGCTATGCCTACCTTTTAGATCGTTTGCTTCTGACTCGAAGCTTACAAGCTAGCTGATCTGAAGGTCCACTGTGAGCGAGGAGCGGACACCACGACTCACCAATAACTTGCTGCCCGCTTACGACCCAAAACCACCTATTGTATGTTAATTAATCTAGCAAACAAATGTTTAGCTTTTTATCCGGCGAATGAAGCAAGAGAAATTGAACCCATTGCTAAGTATTACTGGGATTATTAAAAGGGATAATACTGGCCAATCCGTCATCTACATCAAGACCATAGGCAACTGCTATTTCTGCCACAGAGGTACCACACTTTTTTCGCAGTTTAAAAAGCGCTCGCTCAAGCATAGATACTTGCACAGGATGATCAAATCGGATGAACTGAGGGGAGCCAACACTGTCACCGAATTCTTGGCATGCCTTTCTCATTTTCCTTAATTGATTTGCTAAATATGAATCGCTCGGTAAACCTTGTAGGATTTTAGTCAATTCAGATCTAATGCTGATAACACTCTGAATGCAATGACTAGTATCCTCCATATCGACAGGATTGAAAAGAACTCGCTTGTCCTCAAGAAAAATGACGATCTTCTTCGCTTCGTCAGCTTCTATTATTGGAGCATTCCACTGAATCCCGAATATAGGGCAGCTAAGGCCTGTAATATTTTTATAGATTCGTTCAAATTTCAAAACTCACTCCTTTGATGGACACATAACGCCTATACAGTCATGATGAGAAACGGACTCGGTTCGAGTAATCTGTTAGATAGCATCACTCGTAACTACTGTAAAAATAGTTGCTATCATGCTTATTGTCACTATAAATATTACTTAATGTCAGTCAGTTAAGAACGATTATTATCCCCCACAATATAAAATGTGTGTGGGGGCTATTTTTTCCAAGAGGTAGGCTTCATCAAAGATAAACTACATGAGAAGAACGCCTTAACTTGCTCAAATGGATTGTGTTACAACAGTCTTGGTAACGTTTGCTATTGGCACATAGCGGGTCTTCAACCCAGTTAGCTCGCCCATTCTGTGCAAGTAGTGGACAATGAATGAAAAGATATTGGGTCGGATTAACCTTGCGAAGGCCATCTAAGTCTGTGACGAACATTTCTTCAAGCATCTGAGGCCCTCAGCTCGCACCTAGAATTTTAATTTTGATGCATTTTGCCTTAGCTTGAGCATTGGAATGTGGCCTGATAACCGGTGTTTTCTTTTACTGGCCGTCCACAGACTCGATGACGCATTTATTCCCGACTACCTTAAACCTGCCCCTCTCATTCGCTCCTCCAGTTCATCCAGAAATGGGGAACGCCCTAGACGCATAGGGCCGTAGCGACCATCAACAAAACCGGAATACAGCATATGCACCTCGTCCCGTGCGCGGGTCAGCCCCACATAGAAAAGACGTCGGCTTTCACGCAGCTTCTCTGGCGTCTCATTACGCCACGGCAAATTCCCCAGATCTAAGCCGACCATGATAACCACGTCATATTCGCAACCTTTGGCTGAGTGAAGTGTCAGCAAATTGAGGTGCTCAGGTGAACCGTCACGACCACCTAGGCTCGTGATATCCAACATCGCTAACGCACCGCCTTCGGCAAGTGCTGCAGTCATGCGATCTAGTTGCTCAGCCTGATCAGAAAGCGTTGGTTCAGTTGCCAGCAGGGAATCAACGAGACCGTTGCGCAACGACGCGACAAAATCGGATGCAGAATGTTGGTCGGCACGAAGTGCCCAAAGTAGCCTGGTTAACTCCTGCCCCTTACTCCGGGCGCATGCATCATCCAGCCTTGCCCGATGAAATGCCAGATAACGGTCTATAAGTCCGCGCAGTTGAGGGCGCCCGATACGCCAACCGCCAGCACACCATGCTGCGCAATCCTCCACCCAGCTCGTCAAGGCAACTTTGCGATAAGGTGCTGCGGTATCCACACGAATGTAATCAAAACCGCTAGCTGTCACCGCATCGGCCACAACATCGCCGGCACGGTAGTCCTTGTACAGAATGGCGATATCACCCAGTGTTCGGCCCGGCTTAGCAGCCAACGCAGCAGGAATAATCTGCTCGACAGCATAGACAGCCTGATCCCCCAAGCCATCCGGACACAGCTGGAACGCAATGGTTGTCTGGCGGTTTGGGTCGTTTGCGCGATAACCACGAACCTCACCCAACACCATCTCCGATGCATTCACGATGTCCGCTCCTGATCTATAGTTCAACTGGAGCCGGACTGTTTCAACGTCTCTCCTGCCTGCCAGTTCTAGTAGTAACGCACCATCGGCACCAGTGAAACCGTAAATAGATTGGTCTGCATCACCCACTGCAAATAAGCGTACGCCTCCCTCGAAAGCCAGACGTTTGACCATACGATGGAGTGCCACGCCCAAATCTTGATATTCATCTACCGCAAGGATCGGAAATTTCGCCTGTACTAGGGGCAGAACCCAATCATGCTCAATTATCAGACGCTGACCAAATATCACCATATCGTCGTAGTCTATCAGCCCTTGCTGCCGCAATGCAGCTTCGTAGGCCTCGGCCCATGCAGCGAGTTCCTCCTCTGTACGCCAGGCAACGCTGTTGCGATTCAACACCGAACGGCGATGCCGTCCGAGATCAATAGCCTTATAGGGATGGTTTGCGCCAAAGAGACGGTCACCAGATTGTCGAAGTAACCGTTCGCTCTCGCGCTGAGACGCTACTGACAGCGGAAATGGGATTGGCAGATCGGCCAGTCGCCCATAGGGCATCAACAGATGGCGCAAGCAGAACCCATGAACGGTTCCAATAAAGAGATTCGGTGCCTCTCTAAGCCCCAGCGCTTCGAGACGACGGGTTAGCTCGCGTGCGCATTCTTGGCTATATGTGATACATGCCGCACCACGTGGAGCTTGAACATCCTCAGCTAGGATTCGTGCCAGCTTCAGCACAAGCGTCTTTGTCTTACCACTCCCCGGGCCCGCGAGCACCACGCAGTGTCCCTGGGAGTGATACGCGGATAACTGGCCCGGATTCCCGGCCAGCTCGGCAGCCTGAGCTAAGTAGGCTGCACTGACACTACGTGACGGCATCGCAGATATACTCCAGTGCTTCACGAATGTAATCCGGGCATACATCCTCCGACACCGAGGGTGCCAGCGCTTGGGCGAACCGCCCTTTGCCAATTCGCTCAATCAGTTTCAACAACCGGACATTATCAAGCTGGTCCGTGTCATCCACCCACGCCTGTATCCTGTTCAGAGTAGCTCGTCTAGGAGACAATTCCTGCTCGATAACCAACTTCATGGCTTCGCCCAGTCCACCGGTAAACAGCTCTGGCTCCAGAGTGGTCTCATTGACGAAGCATCCAAAATCTCCGGCACGTGCAATCACCTCCTCGGTAGTCATATCATCATGATCAACATCGCTCTCAAGCACGTCTAAGATATTGATAAATCTCTTACGAACCAGCGGCTCTCCATCCTCCTCAGGATCGCGGTCTGTCAGAATCACATGTGGAATATTGAGTCCCCGCGGCCCTAGGAGCTTCACATACGGAGTGAAATTTGTTCCACCGATCGAGCACACCGTGATCCCAAGCATATCTAGGGGAATATTAAGAGCATCAGCGAATGCTGGGACAAGAAAGCGTTCAGCATCCCCTTCCACCAAGATCACCCCACGTGAAAAGAATATTTCGCCGCGAGTAACATCGATATAGCGCTGCAGATCATCTTCGTCCCGCGGCGTAAACGGTGCGTTTGCCGTTGAAACCGCAATCGTCTTCCCTCCCTCCGGATCATGGCGCAGCAAAACGATGGATCTGATTGGTGTGACGCTGGCGATATGCGGGGAATGGGTGGTCAGGATCGTTGTCAACGGTGTTCCTTCATCACCATTGTCTCCGTCAGTCCCTAGGAAATAACGGTAAACCAGGCGCTGTACGTGCGGATGTAGGTGCGCTTCCGGCTCCTCGACTACGAAAAACGTATGGTCTCGTTCTCCGTCATTAACAAGACGATCAAGTTCGAGGCTTTTTAGGGCAAGAAAAATCAGATTAGCTGTCCCCAGACTGGCATCGCCAATGCCACGAATGCCACTATCAAGCAGCAAACGCAGGCTACGTAGCAGCGCATCAACGCGAGTCGGTGCAAGTCCGAGCGATACCGGAACGGCATGTTGCTCACCTGCGATAGCTATCAACCTTTCGCTAATTCGTTCGGCTGTCGCTGCCACCTCATCATGATCAGCCAGTTCCCGCTGAGCCTCATCAACTTGGGTTTGAATCTCCTCACGAGTCTCGTCGTCCAGAGATGCGGACAGTTCTTCAATAAGCGGTCTTAAGGGTGAATTACGCCAGCTTGAAAGGTCCTTCTCGGCATCACGCAACGCGCCTTGAACATCAATGGGCAACATACGGCGAAAGGCACCACCAATATGCATGTCAGGATCAGCTCCACCGAAGATCACATACTCATAATCTTTTAACGATTCAGGAGCTCGATTTAACGCGGTTTTGGGCTGAAAGCGGTAGGTAAGACGGGCCACCATCGGAGGCCCCGGATTTAGGACACAGTCATTCAGATGAGCCATCAATCGGGGATCGTCAGTGAACTCAGTAAGATCCACTGAAATTTCGATGGTCTCCCCCAGTTTGTCTTCGCCCAATCCATCCCAAAAATGTTCAAAACCCAGTTGACGGTCACGCTCAGACAACCCTGGGTCAAGAATCAGCTGCAGGCCGCGAATAAAATTGCTCTTGCCAACCTTGTTTTCACCAACAATAACAATACTCTCACCCGTTTCAACATCAACATCGGAGAAGTTGGCGAAATTAATTAACCGGATTCGGGAAATCCGCATTACTGCCTCCCTATCTTTTTAATTATCTTCCCAAAATAAGAGTAGAACTCAAACCACAAGAGACTGCCTGGCACGACCAAATTTGCTGAGGGATACGGTTGCGATCAGAACGGTACTTGGTCATTGCACATTTTTTACTGTTCAAATCTATGCGTCCAACGAAGGTAACAACCTATCGTAACAGAGAGCTAAAACATGCCTATGATCCATCTCACATAGTGGCTGTTTGTCGTCACAGTCTTACAATGCACTCTGTGCAATGCATTACTCCCATTGGCCGACCAGACCGATGAACTGGCACGGCGGTGTGCTTCACACACTCTAGCGATACGGCACAATATCAACAGACACTGACTGGCCTCGTCAAAATAGTACAGTACAGACTTAGCACCGTCTGACTTTGGCGCTAAGCGGAGATCTTTCAGTCTTGGACTGCACAAAGTCCTTTGCGTTAATCTAAAATTCCAAATAATTTCAGACAGATATTATCTCATTGAATCCCCGCCTTCCTGACTGGATCGCGGGGTTTTTAATTTTTCACGCTGAGACTTCTGTATGAATAAACCTGACGGCCTTCAGGCCTTTGAACAACCGCTTGCGTCGCTTCCGTGCACACTTCGCCAGCTTATTCTTGAACGTATCCAGAACCTGACCCATTACGAGCCGGTGATTGGAATCATGGGCAAAAGTGGTACAGGTAAATCCTCTCTCTGCAACGAACTTTTCCGGGGCGAGGTGTCCCCGGTGAGTGACGTGAATGCCTGTACTCGCGACGTGCTGCGTTTCCGGTTACGCAGTGGGCGTCACAGCCTGGTGATTGTTGATTTACCGGGCGTGGGCGAAAACGGGTAGCGGGATCAAGAATACCGTGCCCTGTACCGTCGAATCCTGCCGGAGCTGGACCTGGTGCTGTGGGTCATTAAGGCCGATGATCGGGCACTAACCGTGGACGAGCAGTTCTGGCACGGTGTGATGCAAACTTACAGGCAAAAGGTACTGTTCGTGATTAACCAGGCCGACAAAATCGAACCCTGCCATGAATGGGATACCCTCACCAGCAAACCTTCACCGCACCAACTGGGAAATCTTAAAGCGAAGCAGGCTGCGATTATGGTGATGTTTAAACCGCATCATCCGGTCTGTGTGGTGTCAGCCCGCACTGGATGGGGCATTGAGGAGATGGTGGCAGCCATGATGCGCTGTCTGCCTGACCGCGCCACCAGCCCGGTGGTGACACAACTGCACAGGAAACTCTGCACAGAGCCGGTAAAGTCGCAGGCTCGTGACAGTTTCGGTGAAGCTGTGGGCCGGGTTTTCGATACCGCAGAATCATCTTCGTTCCTGTCTACATCGCTGAAAACGGTGATTCGTAGCGTGCGTGATGCGGTGGTGTCGGTCGCACGGGCCGTCTGGGACTGGATATTCTTCTGATATCGCAATTTTCTCTGCGAATGATGAACTTGTTGTTAATGATGTGTTGATTGTGGACACGTCCTTTCCATTGCGTTTTATCATCAACAAAATCAGGAGAAGCATCATTATCTGTCAGACGAGCGCTCACAAGGCCGGGCTGCTCATAAAAAATAGTTCCGATGTTGTCCATACCCTGTCCACCCCTTCCTTTAAAGTAATCATTATTAATTCAGAGAGTTAACTTCTCAGGAGAAATCTTTCATGACGCTTCAGGAGCGGCGACATGACCGGCTTGCCGTCAGGTTGTCGTTGATTATCAGCCGCCTGGTGTCCGGTGAAACTCTGTTTATTCGCAAACTGGCAACTGAATTCGGGGTGTCAGAGCGCACGTTACGTCGTGACTTTCGGGAACGTCTGATGTATCTCGACCTGGATTATTACCAGGGGCAGTGCAGTCTGCGCTCGGATATTCACAGTACGCGGCAGGAAATAGATATTCTGACCTTTGCTCACCGTACGGGGCTGGCCGGGGTTTTCCCGGGCTTTGACCGGCGACTGGTCAGCAGCCTGCTGGACTGTGATGATCGACCCTGTCTGGTATGGCATCAGGACAGACCTCATCCCCCGGCAGGAAAGCTCTCCTTCTACAGGCTGGTCAGAGCTATTTCTGGATGTCAGCGCATCACCATTCTGACTGAAGGGGAGCGTCATGAGGCCGTTGCACCTTACCGGCTAATCGCTCTGGACGGTTACTGGTATCTGGTCGCTGAACATAACAGGCAATTACGTGTCTTCCGGCTGGATGAGATTCATCTGGTAAGGCCATCGCGGGAAACATTTATTCGCAGTGAGCTTCTCTATCAGCTGTCGGAGGATAAACATTTTATCTCTGCCTTACCTCATTTCCGTTTTATTCAGCAGTCGCTGAATTCATTTTCTCCCTCAGAAAGTCGGGGGCAATCCGGACAAACTGATTAGAGATGGTCTCCATAATTAAATGTAAGGTTAATCTAATGAAAGAATTGAAATTGTTGTCTTTACTGCCAGTCATATTGTTCCCCTTACTTATCGCAGGTAATGCTCACGCAGCACGTCCTTATAGCGGATTCCTGCCTGCAGCAGTGAATAATAAGAGTGGGAATATATTCTGGTGTGATGCCCACCGCCAGGTCAGAAAACTGTGTACAGCGACGGAAGTGGATTCAATGGGATGGTTTATTGTTGTTCGCTCGAAACCTTCCAGAGATTGTCCGGGGGGCCTTTGGGGGTGGATCACTCCCAGTAAAGACGATGTAGCAACAGGGTATACCATTACGCCAGGTAAAGAATTCAATCTCACCATGAAGGATATGTGCAGTCCCGATATGAAAGTAACGTTCCGCCCGAATAAAAAGGACCCTCGTTATGACGATCTCGTCGGGATTTATGCAGGGAAAGAAGCTTTTCGCTACAAACAAATAAAATAATCCAACTGTTTTTTCGTTACTTTATTGTTTTAAACAACAAAAGCCTTATTACATGATTTGAGGACAACATTATGCGACTGCCTTACGTAATATTTACATTAGCTATGCTGGCTTCTGTATCAACAGCACAGGCTATTCCCAATATGTGGACGAGTGGTTTTGGGATGGGCGTGACCGAATATATTATTACCAGCCCGGAGAAGGTGGTGTTTAATCTGAACTGTACTGGCAATCCGGATGCGCAGAATATTCTGCAACACGGTGTTGATCTCACCCTGCCTGATGGAACATCAGTAAGCTCTCATGACGACGGAACGGAAATCACGGTCGTCATGGATAACAGTCAGTATCCGTTACCGTCATTCCTCGGCTGGCGAAACGGTGACAATGCCTGGGTGTCATTTATTGACGCCCTGAGCCAGTCTGCGAATTTTGATGTTTACGTCAACGATAAAAAAGTCGGCACCTTCAGTCCGGGGCTGAAGAATACGCAGAAAGAGCTGTCTGACCTCAGTGAGTGCCGGACCACACACTACAGCGATTAGTTACTTACATTTCAGACCTCTCCAGCCCGCTACGCACCAACACCAGATAGCAACAGGCCATGCTCCTTCGGGAACATGGCCTTTTTTGTTTTTATTTGATTATCAGATAAGGAGTTAGCTATGCGACTAGCCAGCCGCTTTGGCCGTATAAACCAGATACGCCGTGACCGGCCTCTGACCCACGAAGAGCTGATGAGTCATGTACCCAGCGTGTTCGGGAGTGACAAGCATGAATCTCGTTCAGACAGGTACACCTACATCCCGACCATCACCATCCTCGAAAGCCTGCAGCGGGAAGGCTTTGAGCCGTTCTTTGCCTGCCAGACAAAAGTTCGCGACCAGAGCAAGCGGGAGCACACCAAGCACATGCTTCGACTGCGTCGCTCCGGGCAACTGACCGGGCATCAGGTGCCGGAAATCATTCTACTTAACAGCCATGACGGCTCATCAAGCTACCAGATGCTGCCGGGCCTGTTTCGTGGCGTCTGTACCAACGGCCTGGTCTGCGGTCAGTCATTCGGAGAAGTGCGGGTACCGCATAAAGGGAATGTTGTCGAGAAGGTGATTGAAGGGGCTTACGAAGTGCTCGGTGTGTTTGACCGGGTGGAGGAGAAGCGCGATGCAATGCAGTCACTGGCACTGCCAGAACCAGCCCGTAACGCCCTGGCGAATGCCGCGCTGAAGTATCGCTTTGGTGAAGACCACCAGCCGGTCACGGTATCGCAGTTGCTGACCCCACGTCGCCGGGAGGACTACAGCGATGACCTGTGGACCGTATACCAGCGCGTGCAGGAGAACCTGATGAAAGGAGGTCTGTCAGGGCGAACCGCTCAGGGGAAAAGCAGCCGCACCCGTGCTGTTATCGGCATTGACGGCGATGTGAAACTCAATCGCGCCCTGTGGATTATGGCAGAAAACATGCTCGAATTTTTCGGGCGTTAAACAACCGTTCCGGCATAAGGAGATAGTTTAATGGATACCCACAACCCTGAGTTTGCTGAGCAGGCAGCAATTACTGCCTCGGTAGTCCCTGACGAGTTACGTATCGGCTTCTGGCCAAAGCGCTTTGGATCTATCCCACAATGGATAACCCTTGAGCCCCAAATATTTGGCTGGATGGATCGTCTGTGCGCTGATTACAGCGGCGGCGCCTGGAGCTTTTACACACTCAGCAACGGCGGCGCATTTATGGCTCCGGAGCCCGACGGTGAGAAGTGGACGTTGTTCAACCCGATGAATGGAAACGATGCGGAGATGAGCGGAGAGGCTGCCGGTATAGCGGCCTGCCTGATGGCATACAGCCACCACGCTTGTCGCACCGAATGTGACGCGATGACTGAGCACTATTATCGCTTACGTGACTACGCGCTAAACCATCCGGAATGCAGCGCCATTATGTATCTAATCGACTGAGGAATACCTGACATGAATATCGCATTATCCCCGGTATCATCGCAGCCTGAACTCTTTCCGCTGGCGGTTATGGCCCAGCATAGTTGCCTGCTCCCCGCGACCTCCGGATTGACACCTTATGCCCAACGGACCATTCGACGTGCTATCAACCTGCTGGATAAATATCTGCGCCAGCCCGGCATGTCCTTTACCTCAAGCACGGCTGCCCGTGACTGGCTTCGGTTACAGCTGGCAGGACAAGAACGGGAAGTGTTTATGGTGCTCTATCTCGATAACCAGCACCGTTTACTGGAGAGTGAAACGCTATTTGCCGGTTCGGTTAACCATGTCCAGGTCCATCCCCGTGAGGTGGTGAAGTCAGCGCTTCGCTTCAATGCTGCTGCTGTTGTGCTGGCGCATAACCATCCATCCGGTGATCCGGAGCCCAGCCAATGTGACCGCAACATTACGGGCAGGCTTAAAGAAGCGCTGGCACTGGTTGATGTGAACACTCTCGATCATCTGGTTATCGGTTCAGATGGAATTGTGTCGTTTGCAGAGCGAGGCTGGATATGAGGGCACTTCAATGAAATCTACTGACTCAGAGAACGATTCATTTCTCAAGTGGGGTCTGAATCGTAATGTGACACCTTGCTTTGGCGCTCGTCTGGTACAGGAGGGAAACCGGCTGCACTATCTGGCTGACCGGGCCAGTATCACCGGTAAGTTCAGCGAAGCAGAATGTCTTAAGCTGGATATGGCATTCCCGCATTTTATTAGCCAGATGGAATCGATGCTGACTACTGGTGAAATGAATCCTCGCCATGCCCACTGTGTCACCCTGTACCACAATGGTTTCACCTGCGAAGCCGATACCCTTGGCAGTTGCGGCTACGTATACATCGCCGTTTACTCCACCCATCGTTAACTACTTTCACAAGAGCAAATATGAAAACTCTACCTGCAACAAATCCGCAGGCGGCGAAGCTATGTCTGTCGCCCGTGGCTGTCTGGCAAATGCTGCTTGCACGCCTGCTGGAACAACATTATGGCCTGACACTCAACGACACGCCATTCAGTGATGAAACGGTAATTCAGCAACATATCGATGCCGGTATATCTTTGGCCGATGCCGTTAATTTTCTGGTGGAAAAGTACGGGCTGGTTCGTATTGATCGCAGGGGATTCGACTGGCAAGAACAGTCCCCATATCTGCGGGCAGTCGATATTCTGCGGGCGCGACAGGCAACTGGTTTATTGAAAAGAAATCGTATTAGCGCGGCACGGTGAATATTGGGAATAGCCTTCCTGATTCACACTGCAGCTTTCCTTACTTATTTAATTTACTCATTCCAAAAAGCACCTGCCGATGCTGGTTGGTGCTTTTACTTATATGGACGAAATATCATGCAAATAGAAGCTGTAATTTTAACTGGGCACATTATCGCAAGTACAATCCGGGAATGCTGGGCCGTCGTTGTTGATGGTTTTGACGCATGCGGCGAACAAGCTTATGATCCAGCTTAATTTCTTTTCCTCATGAAGGGACGGGTATGGGCAACAGAATGTGGATGATTCGCGGTGACGGCGGCAAGCTCTATGACGATTTTCGCGATAAGCAAATTGTAGGCATCGGTTGGTCTCAGCTGGCTCCATTAGTCAAACCCGGCCTGTCCCGAGCCCAGTTACTCGCCTTATACCAGGAGGCAGATCCCTTAACAAAGCTGGGAACAGCCCGTTCTGGTGCATCGCAGGTCTGGCGTTTTGTGAATGAGATCCAAAAGGGTGATTGGGTTATTACCTATTCGCCAGCCAACCGTACTTATTTGCTAGGCAAAGTCACATCCGACTTCCAATATCATCCTGAATGGGTGGAAGAGGGGATGGGGATCGCTCGGCAGGTTAAATGGAATACTCAAGAAATCGACCGCGATAGACTGTCTGTTGCTACCAAAAACACATTGGGTTCTACGCTGACGGTTTTTCAGCTTCCAGAATATGCGCTAGAAGAGCTTTTGCAGGATAAGAAACCCACTATAGATGTAATTACTCAGAATCCAGTTGCAATGGATGAAGATGAGGTCGTTTCTGATCCGCTTCGCGATATGGAAATGCTGGCGTTTGAGGGTATCAAAGATCGTATTAACTCTCTTGATTGGGACGAGATGCAAAATCTTGTTGCCGGAGTTTTACGCAGTATGGGCTATAAAACGCAGGTTTCACCTGCGGGAGCCGATCGGGGTAAAGACATCATTGCTTCACCTGATGGGTTCGGTTTTGAAAATCCGCGTATTATCGTTGAGGTAAAGCACCGCAGGGAACAGATGGGAAGCCAACAGATACGCAGCTTTATCGGCGGTCGCCATAAAGACGATCGCGGGCTTTATGTCAGTACAGGGGGTTTTACGAAAGATGCTCGATATGAAGCCGACCGTTCGACGATACCACTGACGCTCTGGACACTTGATGATCTCGTCCGTGCGCTTATTGAGAACTACGAACAAGTTGATATCGAGACTAAACTTTTGGTGCCTCTGAAGAAAACTTTCCTGCCTGCCTGAATCTTGCTTTGATAGCCATATCGGTGTTCTACTGGTATGGCTTTATACCCACTTGCAATGTCTATTTTTTATACGGACTTTAACTTGTGGGTACAAGTGTGGGTATAACTATTTATTCCTATTTATAAACTGCATTGATATCAGTCTGTTAGGTGTGAAATTCGAGTCCGGCCTTCGCACCTTCGCACCTTCGCACCATCGGAACATCAATAGACATCAACGGACGTTTTTTTATGACTGAAATCCGCGCCACACAAGGCTTTTCGCTATTTTTCGCTCAACCTAAGTCAACCTACATCAACTTACTGATGTGGATACAGCTACAGCTGCGGCTATACCCCGATTCGATAATGTTTGTACCCACACAAAACCCTTGAAAGGCTACAAGGCTGAAATTGTCTAAACCATAGAGATGATTTTTATGATCCAGTCTTTCTCTTGTTGAGATAGTTCCAGTTTGCTCACTCGTGTTAAGAAGGTATTGATCACCTGAACATCCGAATTGGTGAGCCTATTTAATAGAGCGGGTGGTATACCTTTACTAACAATCGCTTTGCGGTGACTTTCGTAGTTTTTATTACTCATTGTTGATCCTAAAAAATCATTGTATGGCGGCATTGATCGTTTCCAGCAACCTTTACTTACTCACTTCGAACTGCATCCTCGTAGACTGTTCCACTACAATAATCGAAAAGGCGCGGATGTCCATTCAGGTATCCCGCTAATACGTATAGCAATAACAATGGCTTATGCGGCGCGCGCTGTTCACCCTTGTGCCAGATTTTTATATTGGCAATTGCCTGCTGTAGCGATTTACTGGAAGCTATTGATATCCCTGGCAGTGAAATAATTGCGATCATGCTCGCAAATTTTCTGCTGTTCAAGCCTGCAAGTGAAGATATATTACCTTGATCTCATTTGTTTTTTTGCTGCCTGTTCTGAGAACGTATAAGGACATTCTCCATGAATAAACTCCCTGATCATCTTCCGCGGCGGTATATCATCGAAGCTATCCATTTATGGGATGCGGGAGAAACTCATCAGTTCCAGCCTGCGCGGTTGTATGAGATTGAATATCATGGCCGACGTTACCCCTCGAAGGCGATTGCTGGCATCGCAGCGACATTGATGACGGGGACGCAATTTACCCCTGCGGATTTCACCGGCGGAATAAAATCTAAATGTGTCAAGCTACTCATAGAGCAGGGATTTCATATTCATCTGGATAAAGCCGCTGCGGCTCCCATAGCCGACGTTCTGTTCCCGGATGAGTTGCCGTCGCAGGAGACATACCTTGAAGGTGCGGCGATAAAGGTGACAGTAAACCGCTATGAACGCGATAAAAAGGCCCGAGATAAAGCGGTCGAACATCATGGATGCCAGTGCAACGTATGCGGTGTTGATCTGGTGAAGATCTATGGTGATATCGCTGAAGGCTTTATCCATGTGCATCACCTGGTGCCGCTGTCAGCCATTAAAGAGGATTACCAGCTGGATCCAGTTAATGATTTGCTGCCTGTGTACCCTAATTGCCATGCGATGTTGCACCGACGCAAACCACCGTTTACGCCGGAGCAGTTAAAAGCGCTGATGGATGCGAATAAATCAAATTAATGAACGCTCACCTTTCGCGCCAAAACTGCAAAATTGCTTCTACAAACTTGTCAGAAATAATCCCCCGACGGGCTGCCGTGCTGAAATGACTGCTTCGCAGTGCCGTCGTCCAGTTCTCCGGTGACCGGTACGCTGAACCGTAATATCCCGTGCTTAAATCGTCCGGGTCTTCATCAGGCGCGTTCGTCAGTCCTCTTTCACCTTGTTGCTGGAAGTCGACGAAAATAATATTGGCTAAAACATTATTTTGATAATTGCCATAAATAGCTTCATACGCATGAGGGAAATTTTCTTTCCAGTACCAGGTGGTATCGCCGCAAAACCACGGCGCGGCAGTAATATTATTAAGCTGAGAATGGAATTGTTTTAGATCCCTACGAAAGGCTTCAACCATATGATTAAAGTGTTGAGGGTGTGACGCGTAGTCACTGGTCATTAAGTCAAATTCGCCTTGCATCCAGCATACGCCGAGGAATTTGTTATACGGATTTTTTGCCAGTGCGGCTCGCGTTCTGCTGACTAAATCCTGGTAGAGCGGGGTATCCGTTCCCCAACGACAAGCATCATGGCTGGCTCCGTGCCGTTCTGAATATGTCCCCTCGCTGCCCGCGGTAAAAGCCGATCCGCCACGGCAACACGGAACGATGAGAATCCCTGCATTATCAGGAATGAAGGGCAGTAATTTCCGTGCAATATGCAGTGCCTGGCCAACGGTGCCGTACTGTGTTTGATGATTCGTTGCCAGAGGATGGTGATAACCCTGCATATCCTGAACATCGTGTGGGCAGTGAGTCAGTGGAATAATGTCGTTAAAGTGACATGGCGGGCCTCCGGGATGCGTATGCGCAAATCTCGCTAATTGTTTGATTCTGGGATGAGGCGCATCTTCCCTGTCCGGTAATGGCAGTCCTTCGCCATACGCCATGGCATTAGACTGACCAGCAACGGTAAGAACATAGTAATAATTGGGCGATATTATTGCGTTCATATAATTTTCGCGTAATTGAAATGACAAATTGATAGCAGGGCCCCTTTACCGGGGCCCTGAAGCGTTAGTTTTGTACTGTGACTTTATTATCCTTCACAGAAATTAAAACTGAATCCATCACTGCTTTGCCGCCTGCAGTTTCACCGCCAATAATTAATAAACTATTATTCCAGGGCAATGATACTCCGTAGGCCCGACCTTGCGATAATTCACCCGATTTATCCCATTTCCCGTTATACCAAAGATGAATATCAACGCTATATGATTTTTTCAGGCCTTCATGCGCATAGTTCTTACCGTTCTGGTAATTCTCTCGTGAACCTTTGAATCCGGCCCCTCCAGCAAATATAAGAGAATCATTGCTTATCCCCGCAAAACCGCCAGCGACGCCATCTGGTGATGAGACGGGATCAAGCTTATTCCATTTTAAATTATCACCGGTGAAGTCAAGTTCAAATACGGCATCCGTTCGCAATCCTGGTTTGGCTTCGCCATTAATAAGCCAGGTTTTATCACCTTTATTCACAACCGCCG